>Ga0326513_10000766_pt1 | contig 27198 bp, 40 predicted proteins | sample 2_2465_0518_D_FD_203654 | JGI IMG/M metagenome (GOLD analysis project Ga0326513, IMG submission 203654) | Bovine rumen microbial communities from UC Davis, California, United States - 2_2465_0518 | ecosystem: Host-associated > Mammals > Digestive system > Stomach > Rumen | place: USA... | reverse complement strand
GTAACAACAAACTTTAGCGTAGATACAACCGCTAATGAAGTCTCACACTTTGGTTATTAATATATGAAATTAGAAGAATTACTTTTAGAAAATTTTGAGGAAATTCTCTCTGAGGCTAAAAAGAAAAAACTTGTCTTTAACCCAAAAAGCAAGAAAAGCCTTAAACAGTTTGGTTTTATACCAATGATTAAAACTGCCAAAGGAAGAAATGGTGAGAGAATAGATCCAAGAACAAGAGCGCCAGAACTTACCGCCTTAGGCAAAAAAAATGTTACTGGCACTACAGATAGTGGAAAATACCATAAATATCCTGAATATAAAGATGATGGCTATAAGAAGTTTAAGCCTGGTCGAGAAAGACTTATTACTTCTGTAATTAACAGATGTTCTGCTAGAGGCGTTTCTATTTCAAGCATTCAAGCCAGAGATTATATTTATGATTTTTATAACAGATGGCTTTCTGGTGGAGAAAGTTGGCTTGATAAATACGAAGCAAAAGCAAAAGCAGCAGGCTTTAATGTAAGAAAATATTTGGAGCAGGCTCGTGGCGCTTCTAGTGGCGTATGGAAAAAAGAATGGAAAGGCAGAGCGCAGTTTTTCATTCCATTCATGAATGCTGTTGCTAATCACTTCTTACCAAAAAACAAATGGTGGGGAGAATATGAAACACTTAGTAAACCAAACAGCTATGATGAATATAGAAAACACCCTTATAAATGGTGGGGTTCTAAGTCTTCAAAAGAAAAGAAGGAATCATCAAAAAATAAAAGTTAATATAAAATAATGGAGTTTAATTATGGCATTTAAAGACGACGTAATGTTCTATCTTGGAACAATGACAAATAATACAAAAGAAGACCCAATCGAAGAGGCAATGATTGACATTCTCGAAGGTGAGTCTGTTTGCCCAGAATGTGGACACGATCCTTGCTCTTGTAAAAAAGACAAAAAGAAGAAAGGCAAGAAAGAAGAAGACGAAACTGACGAGAATGAAACAGAAGAAGACGATGATGACGAAGACGAAGAAGCTTCTGTTTCAACAAAAACCGCTGGTGGTGATGACGATGACGATGGCTACCACGCTTCTACCGACACAGAAGATGACGATGACGGCGAAGAAGATGGTGAAGACGACGATACAGAAGATGACGATGATGAAGAAGAAAAAGATAGCAAGAAAAAGAAAGCATCTGCTGTAACTGGAACTGCTGGCGGAGATGATGATGGTGATAGACATCATGCTTCTGCCGACACAGAAAAAACCAGCAAAAAAGATGAAGTTCTTACTGCTAACAAACTCGGCATCAAAGTTCCTACAGATGGCTTTACACCAGAAGAAATCGAAATCTTGAAGCAAATTGCTAAATCTAAGAAATCATCTATCGTTGCTGACGACCACACAAATGGAAGAAACGGTTCTGTAGAAACCGCTCTTAAAGAGTCTATTTCTCGCTATGCTTTTGACAATGCTTATGAGAACAAAAATGCAACAAAGTCTGCTAATACTATCAAAGAGATGATTAAATCTAAGAAACTTTCAAAGCTTCTTAGAGAAAACGGTAATCATGAAGCAGCAAACGCTTTCTCACTTGCTGAGGAAATGTATCTTGATAAGACACCAGGTGCTTTGAAGGCTTACAAAGCAGCTGTTAAGAAATATTTATTCTAAAAAAATAAATAATTAAAAAGTTGGTGACCGCCTTTTACAACAAAGGCGGTTTTTTTATTGACATTTGAAAAATATAATATTAAATAATATAATATGCAACTAAGACTGAATGATTTGACATTAGTAATAAAATTTGATGATAAAAACGAAGAAAAACTTATAAAAAAATTCATAACATTTAAAGATAGCAAGAGAGCATTTTTTGGTGGTAAATTTCATCCTGAGGCAGTTAAAGACATTTGCTTGGGAAAAGATATTAAAGGTTATTTTGTGTGCTTTGCTGGCTTTACAAAAGAAATAATAGTATTCGCAAAAGAAAATGGTATAAAAATAACTAAGTTTGATGATGTAAGAACTCATTTTGATTTTCAGAAAAAAGAATTTACACACGATGATTATAGAAAGCTTTTTAACCCAAAATTCAAATATGTAGAGCATCAGATAAGAGCATTACAAGCAATGGTAAAGACAAATACTGGTCTTATAGTTGCTCCAACATCTGCTGGTAAAAGTAGTATTATTTCCGCCTTTATTAGACTTACAAAATTACCTACTTTGGTTCTTGTTAATAAAGTAACATTAGGAAATCAGATTAGAGAAGGTCTCATGGCAGACGGAATCGACTGCGGTATTTGTTCTGGTTCTGGTGTTAGAAAAGGTTTAAATATGGTTTCCACAATTCAATCTGTAAAAAAAATTGGCGACTTCACAAGATTTAAGTTATTAATTACTGATGAGGTTCATAATGCTTCTGCAGCACAATTTCAAGATTTCTTGTCTCAATTTGGTTGTCCTTTGAAATTTGGTTTCTCAGCCTCTCCAAGCAGGACAGGAGATTATTTGGGTTATGCAAAAATAAGACAATTCTTTGGCTCTCCTATTATAAAAATAGAAAGTTCTGAGCTTATGGAAAACGAGGTAATGGCAAAACCTCATATTTATTTTGTTAAAAACGAATGTAAACAAGACGAATATTTTGATTATCAAACAGCATACAATGAAGAAATTATTAACAGTGAAAAAAGAAATAATCTTGTAAAAGACATATGCGATGTCTATAAAGAAGGAATACTTATTCTTGTTAATATGGTTGAACATGGTGAAATACTTGAGAATCTACTTCCTGGTTCTAAGTTTATCGCTGGTGAAACATCTGAAGCAGATAGACAAATGTATATTAAACAGTTTGACAAAGGTGAATTGCCAATACTAATAGGTTCTACAATTCTTCAGGAAGGCATTTCCATTACTCATATGAAATGTATGATTTTGGCTTGTGGCGGCAAATCAAATGTAGCAGTTTTACAAAAGATTGGTCGTTCTTTAAGATTTAAAGAAGGCGAAAAAACAGATGTAGATTATTATGATTTTGTAGATACAGCAAATTTCTTGTCAAAACATTCAAAACTAAGGGCAAGTCTATATAAGAAAGCAGGTTTTAATGATATAAAATTATTAAACAGCGACCTTTCTCCTATTGACAAAAAATAATTATATAAATAGAATTTTCGAAGGAGTTTAATTGTATGACAAAAGAAGAAATGAAGAAGGAAATTCTTGATAATAAAGATTTGACCGATGCTCAGAAAGTAAAGATGATTAAGGCAATTGAGGAAGATAGTGCTGCTTCTACAAATGAAGGCTACGGAAATAATAGCGATGATATTTTGTTGGGGTAATTTGTGAGAGAAAGATTATATTTTAATGTAACAGAAGATACTAAAAAAGCTCTTATGGAAGCATTTAAAAACGAGCAGTCATATATAAAACAAATACCATTATATGACATGAACGATGAAGAGCTTTGTAAAGTAATTAAGATGGATGTGTATAATTCTTATGTTGATTTTACATTAAACAACATTATAAGTGATTATATGATTAAAGAGCCTGGCAAAATCCAAACAGTTGAATTGTATGATTTTCAGAACAAAAAAGGTCAGATAATAAAAAGAATTAAAAAAATATCAGCATAAAATAAAAACCGCCTCTTAGGGCGGTTTTTTTATTGTAAAAGTTAAAAATATGAGAGTAAATTACATTTACAAGAAAGAGAGCGATGGTGGAAGTTTTTCTTCTACATCATCTACAATAGAATTAAAAGAATATCAAAATGATTTAGTTTTTTATTCTCCAATGAATGACAGCTTCAGAGCAGAATATGCTCATTATGATAAAATTGCCCAATATGAGGTAAAGCCAGAAATATTTGATGGTGGCCCATTTGGTTCATTCTTAAAATTAAGAAGACCATATAGTTTTGATATTGGGAATTTCTCTTCATTTCAGAATCCAGCAGAGAATGTTAATTTAAACGCAAGAATATCATTTTATTTAGGCTCAAACAAACTAATAGAAAGCACAAAGATTGCTTTAAAGGCAAATGATAAAATGCCAGCTAGCGGTTTGCCAAAGGGATCGTATTCATTTACGGTAACTGTCGATGGAAAGCCAACCTCTACAATGATCCTTAATTGCACGAATGAAAATGGAACATCGGTAAAACAATTAAAAAATAAAATACTGTTTAAACTTGATCCGATGGTTTATCCATTTGAGATCAATATTGCTAATAATGAAGAAAATACAATAGTTCTTCAGAGCAATTTCGAAGGAAAAACAATGAAAATCACTGATGGTCAGGATGGTATTAACCTTCTTGACTATTTCGATGTGACTTCTGTTGAGTATGGTTCTGCTCCTCATCTTTTTGAAGAAGATATTTTCAAATTATTTAATTTAAGAATAGGTCACTATAGATCAATTTCTACTGGTGATGATAAATCTGTTTTAAATTTTTATTTGACAGATGAGGATAAAGAAGAAAAATATACTGTATTGTGGAATTCTGATTCTATCTATCTTGATAATATTGAGGTGGATTTCGATGACCATCTAATGTATATTTTTATCAATGGTGAATTAAAACTTGTTCAGCAAACAGAAATAAAATTCAAGAAAACTGAACAGACATTGATTCTTTGTGATAAGGAGACAAATTCACAGTATTCTTTTGATGAAATCATTATTAACAAAAGCTGTATTCATACAAAAGATTTTGATGTAGATAATAAACAGCTTACAAAATATAGCGTTAAGAAGCCTTTCATAGATTTCTATTTTAGTGGTAAAGATGTTAAGAAAGGCATGGCTCTGAGTTCTGTATCGCAATCTGGAATTAGATGTGTTCTTTGCGATAATGGAAATTACTATTACTATTCTACTGGTGCTTGGAGGCGAGCAAGAGGAAGTTTTGAAGATACAAACGATTGGGCAACATTCACAGACAAAATAAAAGACTATGATTATACTGGTCATGATTTCTTTATCAGGATGTTTTTCTTCTCTGATGGAGTCACTCCTGCCTATATAGACAATCCATATTTTGAAATGGAAGACTCTCTTTATGAGGACAAAAATGGAAATATTGCTGCTATATTAGTTGGAGATAAAGAGTGGAGCAAAGATGGTCAGCCAGTAATAGAAGATCTGATGGGTAAAAAACTTGTAATTATTACAGACCTTGGAACTTCTGAAATAGAATTTACTTATGATGATGACGAGTTAAAAGAGCTGCAGGAAAAAGATGAATTAATACTTACAAATGATTCTTTTGAGAATGATGGCAGTTATGAGAGCTCTGATGGAAGCAATGAGGGTGACCAAGATAGATATTTAAAATATTTATTTGATATAAATCAAGTTGTAGATAAAATCAACAACTATTATCCTGAAGGAATTCTGAAGTGCTATAAAGATTCAAAAGATAGAGTTATTCTAATTAGCGAAACAAAGGGTAGTGATGCCTATATAATGGTTAAAGGTGACGCTGCTCCATTAATTTTTGGTTATACACATTATGCCAAAGGTCAAGATCAAGATGCTGGAACAATTGACTATACAAAATTTTATGATGCCGTAAGAACTTATACAGGTGCTCCATTAATAAGCATGGAAATTACAGATGATCAGATGAAATTGTTTTTGAAAGAAGCGCTTGCTTATTATAAGAAATGGAGAGCAACAGAAGCCAATCAATATACATGCCAGCTTAAAGGAGATTGGACTAATGGTTGGGAAATTCCTACTGTTGTTGAAAGTCAAAAAGACATCATAGATATTATTTTTAAACCAATATTCCCAATTACTTTCTATGGTGCTGGTATGATTGGCAACGGAACCGAGAATATTTTCACTCTTACTTTGGCACAATCTTTATTTGGTGGGCGTGGTGGATGGAAACAGGGCCATGGAATTACTCAGGATTATTATATAAGTCTTATGGGAATGCAGGACTTCAAGCAAGTCCTTGGTCTTAATCCTTCTTGGGAAATTATGAATAATAGGATTTATATTTTCCCTTCTCAGGTAGCAAGATTTACTAATGTAGCAATTAAATATAAAGCTCCTTTATCAGAAGAAGAGTGTTTAAAAGATCCAGATATGATTAAATATGTTCATGGAAAATGTCTTATGACTATGGGCAATATTCGTGGTCAGTATGGTTCTAATTTGACAAGTGGTGAAACGAGTCTTACATTTAATGCCGATGCTTTATATGAAAGAGGTAAGACTTTGGTAGACGAAGTTCTTAATCTTTGGATGAAGCAACAACCACCTGGAGGTTTCTTCTTAGCATAAAAAATTAGCCGCTCTTTTGAGCGGCTTTTTGTTATATAATTTCATAATCAAACTTATAATCAGATGCTTTAAACATATTCCTTACTTCAGTAAATGAAGCAGGAGAGATACCATAATATGGTTTTTTACTTCGACCGGTTCCTTCCCTTCTAGTACTACCTTTAGAACCTATATATGTTTCTTCCCATACGTTTTCACCAATGCCAGACGGATCTTCCCAGTTATATACTTCCTCTTTAAAAGCCTCCAGCCAATTAACAAAGTCATCGTATGTAATCAACTCTTTTTCTGTTGTTGGATTTTCCATAATTTCTCCTTACTTATTAACTTTTCAAAGTTAATAAATGGAGTAAAAGAAAGAATAATGGCTAAAACGATTAGTAAAATTAAAATCAAGCAGGAGGCCGATAAACTTAGTTTATCGGATTCTTCTGCCGTAAAAAAAATATATTTTAATAATACTGAATATGCTCCTGATGAAGAAGGCGTAGTAGAAATACAAGACAACATTAAAGAAAAATTAAAAGTAGTAAAAATACTTGTTAAAAAGATATGCGATTATGGTTCTTCATATGTTCCTGAAGAAAATGGATTTTATGTAGTTAGAGAAACAGAAAATCAAAAATTCTCAGGTTCTTCTTTGTTCGTTTATGATGGACAGAAGATGATAAGATTAACAACCCCATCTCTTTTATTTGAAACAGAAGACATAGATTTTGGCAATGTTCTACATGATTCATATCCTAAATTCTTGACTTGGAGTGATTTCTGTATGAATAACTTATTCACATCTTCCAAAAAATTAGTTGGAAAAGATGTTTTTGGTAATAAGATTAATGATGTAGGAAGCAACGAAACACACCTCGTTTATTTCTCAAAGCAGGAATTTGATGGAGACACATACATTACAACACCTTATATAGTCTATAAAAAAATAGAGGATGGTGAAACATATTATATCAAACATTATGTTGATGAAAATTTAGATGGCAGCCTTACTTTGCTTGAAGGAAAAGGAACTTACTGTTCTAATAATAGTGAGGCAAGAAAACGAAGTGATTTTGTTAAATCAATTGATAAAATCTAATAGGGAGCAAAAATGGCTGATAACAAAATTGTTTTTGATTATAGTAAAGATTATGGAAGACCTGTTGATGCCGCTTGGGTGGCTAGACAGTTTAAAATATATGACAAATATGTTAGAGAATACTATAATCCAAGAGAACTATTAAATAAATTTGATGGAACCAGCTACAATTCAAAAGGTGAGGTTGAGTTTAATATTGTATTCTTAGGATTTGTAGAACACCTAGACTCTGGAAGAATTGATGCCAGAAATATCTATATTTCTAATGAACTTGAAGTATCTGGTAAAGCTGGTATTCATGATGATACTACATTATATAAGAATTTAAATGTTAAGGAAGATTCTGTTCTTGAGGGAAATCTTGAAGTAGAAAACAACTTAGTTGTAAATCATATTTTGTGGAAGATTAATACAGAAACATCCAAACTCGCTGATTTAATGTAATAAAAAGTGTTTTATAAAGTTAATTATAAAGTTAATAGTAATTCATAATTATGGAGGAATTTATTATGGCAAAGACTTATAAAAGCCCAGTTTCTGGCGAAGAGTATACAGCAGAACAGTACGCTGCTCTCTCAGTAGCTAAAAAAAGAGAAGAAGGCTTCATCCATGATGTTGCAGTAGTTTATGAGTGTGTTGAGGATAAAGTTCCAGCTTTCGATGGAAAGAAACAGTATACATTGGAAGCATACACTGTAGATGACGATGGCAATCCTGTTCAGAAGATTCCTGTTGGAACAAAAATCTTTGGAATGGAAGAAGCACATTTCAACTTTAATGGAGTTACTCCAAAAGACTAAGTTCTGCTAGTTTTAGCTTAAGGCCGGGCATTTTTGCTCGGCATTTTTTTTGGATAAGAATATGGATAAAAAGGAATTTTTAAATAGGGTTTCTATAGACAACCCAAACTGTGATTTTACCAATACGGTATTCATAAACATTCAAACACCAATAGAGGTAGTTTGTAATATACATGGTTTATTTACGATATTACCATCAAATATGCTATACAAGCATGAAGGATGTAAATTTTGTGGTATTGATAAAATGGCAAAAAGCAAATCATTAACAAAACAGGAATTTATCAAGAGAGCAAGAAAGATACATGGTGACAAATATGACTACACAATGTCAAACTACAAAAACAACAAAACACCAATAAACATAACCTGTAAACTTTGTGGCAGAACTTTTGAACAGCTCCCATGTAATCATCTAAAAGGCTTTGGATGTAATTGTGATAAAAGTTAATTAAAAATTGGAGGTAATTATGGCTGTTGTTACTATGTTAGATAACGGTAAGCTTTTAAAATATATGAAGCTGGAAAATGGAGAGCTTAAACCATTCTTCGAAGTTAAAAAAACAGAAATGAAAGGTAAATGCGAGCTTTCAGAAGAACCAATCGATTGGCCTTCTAAAATCAACAAAGGTGATGAATATTATCATAGTGGAGTATGAAAAAAATAACCGCTCATAACGAGCGGTTTTTCTTTTAAGACAAATCTACAAGCTCCAATTGCTCCAAACCTTTGATTTGCTCATACAAATCTGTACCCTGGGCAACATTTATATTAATTGTCTGTTTTGGGGCAATCTTTTTTCCATTCAAGAGAGTGATTGTCTTACTTGAAGCATTAGTAATCTTCATTATTTTCCTCCAATGATTTTATATTAACTTGTTTTTCTTCTTTCATCATTGATTTCTACAACTCTCTTCATGAGAGGATCATCGAACTGATTAGCAAATGCTGGAACATCTTTGTTAAAGCAGTGTGAATCATAGAAATGATGATCGTCATAAACAATTGTGTGCGATGGATTAACTCTGCTATCCATCAACCAGCCTTCACGAACATCATCATACTCTACGCCAGCCTTTTTACAAGCAAAGTAGAAACTGTTACAGAATACAACCTTGAGGGCTAAGAAACAGTTTTCCATATATTTAATGAGCTCCGCTGTTTTCATATCATCATAGAATTTAATCTTGAAGTCACCTTTCTTAGCACCCCACCAAAGCTGAGCAACTTTTCTTGTAAGCTCTCTATCACCAGCAAGAATCAAGAAATCATTAATTACCTGATGTTGAGTTGTTCCATAAAACTCAGGTGAGAATACAACATTTGGAACTTCTTTTTTGATTTCATCCATGAAACCTACATAAACTGTAGATCTTACGATGATTACATCTACCATATCCTTCAAATCGTAAATTACATTCTTTACGATAGAAGTGTCACACTGACCATTTACAGTTGGAGTTGGCAAAGCCAAAATGGCAAAATCAAATTTACCAAGCTTTTTGATTTCATCGAAATCCCCATAAAAGTTATCACCTGGTAGGTCTTTTGTATTTTTAAATTTTGGATCGTAAACAGTAACATCGCCAAGTGCTTTATAATCAGGATACATCCTAGAACCAATAGCACCATAACCACATAATAATATTTTTTTACTCATAAAAAACATTATGAATGTTATATATAAAAAGTCAAGAGTTATTTAACCTTTTCAATGCTATAGATTTTTACTTTTACTCTACCTTTCTGAACTACATCTATTACATTACCGTTTTCATCAAGAACATTATAATTAAACGGAGCATAACCATCAGCAGAAGTGTTTTTTACCTCTACACCATTACCAACAGTTTTATCCTCATATATAACAGCACCATTAGTAAGTGATTGCTCAATCTGTTTTTCTTCTTCTTGCTCGTTAATGAATTTAGCAGCATCTCCAGGCATACCCATAGCAATTGCTTTTGCTTCTGCCTGCTGTTGTTCTATAAATGTTTTTTCTTGTTTGTTTCTATATGGTCTGATTATACCAGCATTAAGCTCCTTAATATCATAGTGTAAATAAGCTCTTTGGATTTTTAGTGTCAATTGTCTTTGTGAAAATTTATCCTTATTGTCGCCAACATCTACAGATGATAAATTTGATGTCTCTGTATTTTCTATACATACAAAGTTTCCATTATATTTTGTATAATATGGTCTATGAAATGGAGTAGCCTGCATAATCTGAACTTGAAGCAAATCAGCCTGTCTTTCTGTAAGAGCAGAAATAGTTACTGTATAGTTTATATCACAAATTATAGGAGCTTTAAATAAATAGTTTCCTTCATCTCTTTGAACAGGCATATATTTCCAAGCGCCCATCTGAACGCCATGATCCACTTCTATGCCTGATTGATAAAATGTAATAAGCGGCCCTACATTCTGACCATTAGCAAATCTTTCCTGTGCCTTAGCAAATGCTATAGGTGCTGTAGCATATATGACAAGTGGCTTCATATCCTCTGACATCTGATGATCATATGTCACATTTTCCAAGCATTTTTGAACACACTCAGCATATTCTTCAAGAGTAATATCATCATTAGTCATAGATTAAAACCTCACATCTCCAAGCCCGTATTGATTCTCCTTTACAAGCTCTATATAATCATTTGGAAGTCCATCTGCTTTGGCGAGATTAACCAACTCTAACTGAACATTCCAACTTATATATCTTCCATAATTGTCATTTCTAGGATACATACCTACCACTTGATAAACTTTATATCTATCGTTTACTATAATAGTTCCATGAGAAATAACATCGTCTACATTTCTATAAATAGAATTATTTAAATTAAGTTCTATACTTCTTCTTGGCAATAGTTTATATGAAACCTTTTCCAAGAAATCCAATTTCTCGCTATCGCCAATATATTTAAGTTCTATAAGCTTGGTCTCTTTTGAAACTTCATCTATAAAATTATAAATAGTTCCTTCTAGCTTTTTCTCAAATAAAATCTCCGAATGGTTTCTTATTATAAACTTATTGTTTATTTCAAACCATAATGGAATTTTAGAAATATTTTTTACAACTAATTTACCAGAACTATTTGATTTTAGCTCGTGAATGTTATGAACCATTCTGGCAAAGTCAAATTCCATCTCAAGGTTTTCTTCTGTCTCTGTGTAGTTTCTAGTACTAAGTTGTGAGATAAATGCATTGGTTTTATATATGGCTCTTTGGGTAAAATGTGGCAAATATACCCTGCCATGTATTTCCTCTTTATAAACATCTGATATTTCTGTTTGTTCTTTATCAAGCAAAAATATATGTGCTTTTCTTCCAGTTGTTTCAACGGCCTTATCATGCTGATCTGAAACAAACTGTAGATAAGCTGAGGTGTTCATATTATCTATATAATTAAAATTTTCACCAGTATTGGCAGAGGAAGTTGTTACTTCCTTACTGCCATTTAGATATTCTGATTGTGAAACTTTTTGAGTACCTGTTCCTATTATAAGGGTTTCGTCCATATTTTTAACTTTTTAGACTACTGCTACTGGTTTCTCAAATCTATGGGCGAATTTAATTTTTGTATTATTTACCGGTTTGAACCAAGCATTAAACTGTGCCTCTGTAAGAACAACATCATTGCCAGATTTACCAATATAATAATTATGTGTATAACCCCAAGGATCGTCTATGATATAATAGCTTGGATTTATTTTTCCATCATATTCTTTTTCAAAAGCAATGCCTGTTAAACATACTATATGGAAGAAAGTAACTTTCTGACCATTTGGTTTTGTCTGTGGAAATGAACCTGACATTACCACTGGAAGTTGTCTTATAGCAATATCATCTATTATATCTCTAATTGGAACAGAATCACTAAAAGTATCTACCTTTGTTTCCATCCATTCGTTGGTGCCGATTTCTATAAGTTTATGAATTTCATTTGGAGTATAGCATCCTTTTTCATCATTCTTATAGGCCTTATACATTGCCGGATATCTTGAGGCGTATTCCTTATCTACAAGACTAGATTCTATAATATGTTTTGCCAAATTGTCTTCTGGCTGATTAAATTCTCCTTTTGGAAATTTATAGCCAGCATAATCCAAAGCCATACAGATTGATGTTACATTGCAAGTAGAATTAAAATCCACTTTAGCATTAGCATTTTTCTGCCCCCATTTAAATTCATTATTTCTCTGTGTGTAATTAAGCTTATTCTCATCTACATTATAGCAGAAATAAGACTTACCGCTGATAGTAATTTTTTTCATATGTCCTCCTTACCAAACTTTTACTGTATTTATAACGGCAGTTATGTTTTCTCTTAGCTTGGTAGTGTTTAAGTCGAAATTAAATAATTTTGGTTTTTGATTCAAATAATTTAAAAATGTATCTCTTTGATCTTGTATTGGATAACAATATTGCTGCGATATATTACTGAAACCTGGATTTACAGTTTTGAAATCACACATGTTAGACAAATATGTTCTATAACAATTCTTAACAAAAAATGGTGTATTCATTTTTAATGTATTATAGAACATAAGAGGGTTTGTTATGACTCCATTATCTTTATAATTTTTTATAAGTCCTAATATTTTATTTAAGTCTCCACCAGCATTATGCAGTTGAAATCCATGAACATACCAAGCACCATTCTTTTGGTAATTTCCAAGACACAGAATTGTTGGGTGTGGATCTGTTTTCCAGTTGGCATATGTTCCTGATATTATACTGCCAAACACAAATTGCTGTGGTGGCTTATTATTGGCGTTTATTCCTCTTATTGTATTTATTAAATTAGAGAAGAAGCTCATATTTTTATCTTAAAAGTTAATATAGGAGAAATATAATGGCTTCCGAAGAGTTAGAAAATAGAATATCAAACATAGAACAAATAATAGGTATCATACCAAAGAATAAAGACGACATAGAAGCTAGATTAAACGCAATAGAAAGGTATATAAACAGTGAACAGGCTGGCACTGTCTCTAATATTGTTTATAAGGCAGTAGACGAAGAGGGAAATGTAACCTCTGAAGAGAGATTTAAACTTGTCGATGCTGATGCTGTAAATAGATTACGAGCATATGTAGACAGATTTATAAAACAGTACATAACAAAAAAACTCACATCTGACATTAAATCTGGCATTGAATCTGGCATTGAATCTGACATTGAATCTGGCATTGAAAAAGATATAAAGAATATAAAAAAATATCTTGGTTACAAAGACAAAGAAGATACAAATATAACAGAACTTCTTCAGAACTTAATCGAAGAAGTTTACTCAAACTCTTCAGAAATAGACTCATCAAGCAGACTTGATATACTTGAACAGAACATAGAGAATATCGCCAGAATTCTTAATGAAGAAGCAAATATAAAAGTTGAGCTTACTAAATATGATGGTGATTTTACTACAAGAATTGAAAAATTTGAGAAGAACCTAAAATCAATAATTGAAGTATTAAAATATTTTGGTTATGATATTTCTACAACTGGTGTTGGTTTTACAATGCCAAAAAATGGAGAATATCTTTCTACTGATTCAAAAGGAAGAATTATAGCAGAAACAAGTGCTGAGGAGTTACAAAGAGGTAATTTTAAGCTCGTAACTTCTGATGTCGTAGCGACTGCGTTGAGAGAATCAATCTCGAACGGAGATTATGCCAAATTAGGTATTACAGAATTAAATGAAAACATTGACTGGACTCAGGATGATCTTTGGGGAGTAAAGAAATTTAATATACCTAATGGCCAAACAACTTTCTTTAAAGAATTCTTTGTAGATACGACAGGCAAAAATGCTTCGTTTACAGCCCATAGCGAAGACGAACCAACAGAGTGGCCTTGGGAAATTAACGAGAATACTATTATCTATATACCTATCCATTATTCTGGAAAACTGACAATTACAAGCTACTATGGTAATTTTTTTGTTCAGACATATGGTGGTAAGAAAATAGTATTCGAAAAAACTGCTGGTGATAATAACTATTTGGCAGAATTTGACTTCTCTGATGGTGAAATAATTTCAGACACAAGATATATAAAAATCTATTGTACATCTAAGGATTACATAAAAGAAATTCTTTATACTTTCTCAGAAGATTTCTGTATGAAAATAAACAAGAAAAATATTACTACAACAGTGCCACTTGTAGACCCTGATGGTAATATGCTTGTGTCAAAACTCAAATATGTCAATCTCACAAAAGCAGAGGTTGGTCTTGATAAAGTAAATAACACAACAGACTATGACAAGCCAATTTCTGTATATCAACAGGAAGCTTTTGATGCTGAGAAAGAAGCAAGAATTAAATCTGATGAAGAGATTACAGATTCTTTAAATACAAAAACTGAAAACCTTGAAAAACTTTTAAATGAAAAAATAACAGCCGAAGAAAATTCTAGAACAGAAAACAACAATAGTCTTACAGAAGCCTTAAGAGTTGAAGTCGAAGCTAGAATTTCTGAAGATACAAATATTAACGACGCTTTAAAAACAGAAGCTGAAACAAGAGAAAAAAGTGATCAAGAATTAAGCAATAAGCTTGATAATGAAATCAGAGCAAGAACAGACTTCATGAAAAACATGTCTGATGAGTTCGACAAAAAAATTGAAGACGAAGCATCATCAAGACAATCAGAAGATGTAAAAATAGATAGTAGATTAAAAGAAATAGAATCTCATGTTCCTAATACTTCTGAAAGTTACACATTTGCCACAACAAAAAATGTTGCCGATGCTATCGCCTCTGTAATTAATGGAGCAGATGAAAGCTTTGACACTCTTAAAGAAATAGCTGAGTGGATTTCATCAGATGAAACAGGAAACGCTGCTGCTGCTGAAAGAATCATGAAGCTTGAAAACGAAACCAACAGACAAAAAGAAGTAGATACTTATTTACAGAATCTGTTGGAGATAGAAACCAATAATAGAATACAAAATGTCAAAGATGTAGAAAATAGACTTGCATCTACCATAGAACAAAAAGCAAAAAATAACGAAGATTTAAAAAATACTCTTAATGATAATATTTCTGCTTTGGATAAAAAAATAACAGATGAGATTACAACTTTAAATACCAAAGCAGAAGCAAAATTAAAAGAATTTAATGATAACAGTAATGCTGCTGACAAAGCATTATCTGATAGACTTGATGTTGTAGAAAAGAAAAATACTAACATAAGTTACGAAGATGATGTAACAACTATTTCTAAGAAATTAAAATTACCAAACATCTCAGAAGGCTCAAGAACTTTAACATCCAAGCTTCTTGGATATGATTCTGATGGTAACATAATTCCTGCTTATGCTAGAACTACATTGGTTAATCACCACATAAAGTTATTTGATAATATTTCTTTAGAACAAGTAGCAGAACTATATTTGGATTCTCTTGAAGAGTCTAAATATACAAAAGCAGAAGATTTACCAACATTTGCTGCTGTAAATGTCTATGACTATATAGACCCAGAAGATAATAACATTAATTACTCTGGCCTTAGAGTAGTTAAAAATGGAAAAGTAATAACAATATCTTCATTAAAATCTACAGATAGAATTTCTATTAAGAAGGTAGACTCAAACTATAGCACAGAAGATCTCAACATAGTTGATGAAGTTTATCCATCGCTTGATGTAGTTTATGAGGATAAAACTATAGACAATATAAACGAAGAGCAAGAAGCGGAAAAGGATAAATATTGGAGCGGAACTACCGCAGAGTGGGAACAATTTGAAACAGACCATCCAGCAGAAGCCGCGAAAGTCGAGGTGAGGTATATCACAGACGATGAAGGGAGTGGCGGACTTGAAGATAGGGTTGAAGCTCTGAAAGCCGCTGCGGAAAAGGATAAATATTGGGGCGGAACTAGCAAAAAATGGGAACAATTTGAAACAGACCATCCAGCAGAAGCCGCGAAAGTCGAGGTGAGATATATCACAGACGATAGCGAAACAGGCAGCGTTGTTGATGTTGTTGAGAACGGCAATATGAAAGCGGTTACAAGTAATGCGGTTGCAGAAGCATTAAATGATAAAGTAGACAAAGTTACAGGTAAAGGCTTAAGCACAGAAGATTATACTACTGCTGAAAAAACAAAACTAGCAGGATTATCAAATTACACTTTACCTAGTGCGACACAAAATGCATTAGGTGGTATAAAAATATGGGTTGATAGTGCTAATAATTTACAAATATCAACACAATAAAGGGGAATAAAATATGGCAGTTTATTCAACAATATGGAATAGAAATGGTTCGACAACAGACAATGTTTTGTTATTAGGTTCGACATCAAGTTCAGTATCATCATTACCAAGTGGATACAGTGGTACATTATATAAAGATTATAGTACAACAAATTGTGATGTAGGCGGTCAAAAACCCTGGAATAATTATGTAAATTATGTTACAGAAGTAGTTATAATGAATGATATATATCCTGTAAATTGTAATTATCTTTTTAAGATGAAAAAATTAACAACAATAACAAATATATCATCATTAGATACATCAAATGTTACTAATATGAATAGTATGTTCTCAGGATGTAGTGCATTAAAATCATTAGATATATCATCATTTAATACATCAAATGTTACTGATATGGGTAATATGTTCTATGGATGTAGATCATTAACATCATTAGATATATCATCATTTAATACATCAAATGTTACTAATATGGGTGCTATGTTCTCAGAATGTAGTGCATTAACATCATTAGATATATCATCATTAGATACATCAAAAGCAACAATTATGAGTGGTATGTTCTCAGGATGTAGATCATTAAAATCATTAGATATATCATCATTTAATACATCAAAAGCAACAACTATGAATAGTATGTTCTTAGGATGTAGTGCATTAACATCATTAGATATATCATCATTAGATACATCAAATGTTATTGATATGGGTGTTATGTTCTATGGATGTAGTGCATTAACATCATTAGATATATCATCATTTAATACATCAAAAGCAACAATTATGAGTGGTATGTTCTTAGGATGTAGTGCATTAAAATCATTAGATATATCATCATTAGATACATCAAATGTTATTGATATGAATAGTATGTTCTTAGGATGTAGTGCATTAACATCATTAGATATATCATCATTAGATACATCAAATGTTATTGATATGGGTGCTATGTTCTCAGGATGTAGTGTATTAACATCATTAGATATATCATCATTTAATACATTAAATGTTACTAATATGAATAGTATGTTCTCAGGATGTAGTGCATTAACATCATTAGATATATCATCATTTAATACATCAAATGTTACTAATATGGGTGCTATGTTCTCAGGATGTAGTGCATTAACGACAATATATGTTGATGAAGATTTGTTTAAAACAAATAATGTTAAATTCAGTAATAATATATTTACAAATTGTACATCAATAGTTGGACAAAATGGCACAACATATAATGCAAAACATCTTGATGCAACATATGCAAGAATAGATAAACCAAATCAAGCAGGATACTTTACAAAAAAAGGAGTAAAACCAATAGATCCATATAAAAATGTATATTTTAATGGTGATCCATATAAAAATGTATATTTTAATGGTGTAAAATATAAAAATGTATATTTTAATGGTGTAAAATATACATAAATAATGATTATAACGACATATTTAAAGACAATGTAGAATATTATGCTAAATGTACATGTTTTGGCGCGAATACAGAGGTATTTAATGCTTCAGATGCTAACCGAGTTTTTCTTGAAACTGTTGTAGTACCACTTAAAATTGTAGAAGTAACAGACTAAGGGAGACACGAGATGAGTACACAGATAAAGAAGAATAGTTACTTCACAAAGAACTAAATAATCTCAAACAGACTATAGTACTCATGATATATATAAAACCAAAATTCAAGAGCCATCTTCGGGTGGCTCTTTTACTGGAGATTTCCGGGAAGCGGATAGAGTTCTGCGTTACCAACGGAAACCATGACCTCATATCCTCATGCGCCGCCGAGTGCCGCACGGAGGGAATCGCCTACAAGGTTGATTATGACATTGAGGGCGGGGCGGAGCACAAGGACTATGAGAAGATACCGAGCAGCCAGTTCACGAGGCTGAGGACGAGCGAGGGCGATTTCGTTACAAAAGGCGAGTTCGTCAAGCAGTTCTGCAAAATCCGTGAATACGACAGAAAGGGCAGCGCAAGGGCGAAACTGCTTCCGTTCAGGGGGCTTCCGTGTTCCGTGGGTCAGCACTCGCTTTATATAATCGGGAACAAGATAACGACCTGCAACGGCATGGGAAAGACCACGGCTGATTTTAAGTGGAACGAAGAGCCGAATGTATGCAAGTACGCCTACTGCGGAGATTTATCGTGCATTTCGCTTTGCATAGGAGCGGAGACACAGAAAATACTTGCGGCAAGGTAGACCGTATACACAATCCAGCATGAAAAAATTCAAGGGATTTGATGACAAAGATCACTTCCAATTCTGGGGTCTATGATGTAACGCTAGCTGGGCCGACGCACACATATACCAAAGATGTACAAGAACACTGAGTATAGAAATTATTAAAAATCAAATTAAAAATCAAAGACTATTTCAAAGACAGGCTTATAGAAAGTAAGCCATGTACTTATATATAAATTCTTTAAATACTACGCTGAGGATGGATATGAAATCAAAAGAGGTGTATTACTATGCAATTGGACGCGGAATTATTGCTACAGTTGATCAAAAGAGGTTTGACACTCCAAGAAAGATCGGAGAGAAAGTAAGAATTAAACCTAAGCTCAATGATAGCATACCGTTTGGTCTCAATAGTGAGATGATGTCGACGTGCGGTAAGGTTGTAACCATAGAGGGTTGCCGTCGTGTAGATTATAATTATACTTTTGCAAGCATATGGAGTTACACACTTCAGGAGATTGGCTATAGCTGGAATGAATTCATGTTTGAGCAAGAGGTAGTCTATGAAGTTGAATAATAGAAATATAATAAAACTAAATTGGGATATAATAAAACTATGTTATAATTTAGATATTCATGGGTTTGATTATATACCGATTGGTTTTGATAAAGGCATAAGCAATGAGGTTGAGAAAGAGGTAAGCTATGAAGTTGAATGAGGGGGATGTAGTAAAACTATATGATCTTGAAGAACTTTTGAATAGTGGGTATTGGCGTATGGATGGAAGCATTCTGGTAGCTACCTCTTTCAACAAGGGTTGTCATATAATCATCCCTAAGATAATGTGGGATATACTTGGAACGAAGATAAAATTCAAGAGATTTGACGACAAAGTTCACTTCCGATGTTACAATAGTCCTTGGACTTATCATACTACTATGGTTAAGGAGATATTTGGCAAATATGAAGTTGAGTGATGTAATGCATGGTAAGTATGATACGGACAAATGTACTTCTTATGCCAGGGTTATCGATGCTGGATATGCTTATACTACTTATACTGAGATGCTTGAAGCTATTGGGCCTGGATATCCTTATGTATATAGATGGTGTCCTAGTGCCTATGAGTGTAAGACTACCATATGGAAAGTGCTTGGAATACGAGAGCATGGGAAACAGAAAGGTGTGATGATAGCTGGACTATGGGATGGCCATAGGAAGCTTTGTATTGGGTTGGATGGAATAAAATTCCTGGATTTAGAGGAAGTATATGAAATCGAATGAGACACTAACCGTTGAAGATGCCTTGAAGAATATAGGAAGAAGGCTCTTAGTAAAGAACAAGAAGCCTACAATTGGTATCGCCTTCAACCTTATCGGAAAAATAGAAGATGTGGAGTACAAAAGCTTTACCACAAACTATGGAAGATGGTATTTCAAGCTTTGTTTAGAAAAAGTAATAGAACCAAAGAACTTCTACAATGCCGGTCAAAAACTGTATGTAGATATAAATAGCCCTGCATATAAATTTTATAATGAAACGAACTACGACCTGGAGTAAAAAATGACATACACAGAAGCAAAGAAACTGATAGGAAAAAAGATCGTCATAAATGATAACATAAAACATAAGATGTTTGGAACTGGAGTAATATTGGGCTTGGTGCATTTGTTTAATGAATATTACTTTAATGTGGAAATTACTGAACAAAACAAAAAAAATGTTCGTATTTGTATTTGGAGTAATTCACCAAGATTGAAGCTTTGTAAGGAAGATTATGGGGTCGAATAGGCGTTTTAGAAGCGGTGATAGGATTACAATTGTTATTAGCGGTATCACATATCATGGTAAGGTAAGATACATGATTGGAAATTTATGTAGGATTGTGATAGAGCTTAGTTCGAAATCTGGAAGAGTAATTGGCTTTCCAATGATTGATGTTAAAGCTGAATCCCTGAGGTTTGAGAATGAAAAATTTGACATTGAATGATTATTTAAAAGTCATAAGACCTGGTGCCAAATTAAAGGTCAAGTCATATGATGAGCTTATAAAAACAGGTTTCCATGAATACAAATATGAATATAATAGTTCTCATGGTATTTGTATAGAACCGTTTTGTATTCCAAGCGATATGATGGAAGAAGTACTGGAAAAAACATTCACAGTAAAAAAATGGTTGTATTCTGATGACTATGATGATGACCATCTTTATGGAAGAATATCGGTTTTGGAAAATACATGGGCATTTACGCCCTGTATGTTTGATATCCAGCTCAATACTGCATTTGAGGTTGAGTGATGAAATTGAAAGGAAGTCACAGATTCTTTGAGGTATGAAGTTGAATAGATATATTGTAGGACAAAGAGTAAGAGTTCGAGGCAAAGAATGGTATAGTAAATATCTACAAAACAATGTCCCAAGAGAAGTAATAAGAATTGGTTTTAATGAAGATATGGCTGCTTTTCTTTGTCGCTATGTGACAATATGTGAGATAGAAAAAGAAAAATACTACAGAATCAAAGAAGCCAAAAGATGGGTGTGGTGTGACGATATGTTTGAGAAGGAAGAAATCTATGGGGTCGAATAGAACATATAAGATTGGAGATACTGTAAAAATCAAGAGCATTGACTGGTATTATAAAAATAACAGAATGGGAACAATTCCAGACACTGTTGTTAAGTTTGGGTTTGCATTAACGATGAAGAACTACTGCGGCAAGACCGCCATCATCAAACACATAGGAAAAAGAGGCGATATAAGGCTTGATATAGATAACGGAACATGGGCTTGGAGTGGTGATATGTTTGATGATACGCTCAACAGTTATGCTATTGAATGAGTCAGGAAGTATTTATGAAGAGAATGATCGGCTCTAAGGTTAAAATCAAAAGCATAGAATGGTATAACAAGAACAAATGGCCAGATGGTTTTGTAAGAGGAGAAGCTGTTGGCTTCAATGAGCTTATGTCGATCCATTGTGGTGCTGAAGCCATAATTGAAGACGCTTATCTCTCATTTGGCAGTCAATGTTATTCGCTCAATATTGATGATGGCTGCTGGACTTGGGTTGAGTATATGTTTGAGAAGGGTGAAGTCTATGGAATCGAATAGAGCATATAAGATTGGTGACACTGTAAAAATCAAAAGCCGTGGATGGTTTAATAATTTAACCTGGGATGATCGAGCCAGTATTCCATTTGATTTTAATTATAATATGAAAGAATACTGCGGCAAAGTGGCAAAAATCGTCTATTCGTGGAAGATATACGGTACAGTAGGATACAACATAGATATTGATGGTGGGAAGTGGGCCTGGAACGATTATATGTTCGAGAAGGAGTCTTGTGTTTATGATGTCGAGTAGAAAACTCAAAAAAGGACAGAAAGTAAAAATCAAGAGCTGCGAGCAGATTAAAAGACTAGGACATCATGTCACCGCTTGCTTCGTTTCGAGCATGGAAATTTATTGTGGTAAAATAGTAACAATCGTTTACCTCAACGATTTGGCAAATTGGTTTAAAATAAAAGAGGATGAAGATACTTTCTGGTGGTCAATTGATATGGTTGACCTGATTATTATGGATGATGAATATGACATTGAGTAGGTTTTTCAGCAAGTTCTTAAAAAAGAGAGAAAGCAAACTAAGCTTCGAAGAAATATTTAGTTTCTCATCAACCTCAAAACTCAAGCACTCAGACTTGCTTGGCAAAAAAGGATATGTCGAAAAAACACTCTACAAAAACACACCGTTTCAGGAAGGCTACAAAGGCATATTTCTTGTTACAAGCATAGAAGAAGGTTCTGATATGCTTGGCATAGTCTGGGATTGGATTCAGTATTCAACCCCGTTACTATATACAAAAGTAATGAGAAACAATCCTGAATATATAAATGCCAATGATAAAGACATTAAATGGTTTCACATAAGAATGGATACCAGTTATGGTATAGAATAAACTGTACATAAAAAATTCAGCACATCAAATTATAATTTTAACATAACTTGAAAATTACTTGTGGGGCGTGTGGTATGAAAATCAAAATCATCAAGCTTAAGAACGGCAAAATCAAGAATCAGTATGTAGCAGCTGACGGTCTGGTATTTAACAACAAAGGCAACTGCCAGTGCTATGAAAACAAGTGGATGCCCAAAAACAGAAACAAGTAATTTGTACCTAAAAAAAATACGAAAAATCACTATAATTAAAACATAAACTAAACTCAAGGGGGAATGTATGAGCGAGTTTCTTGGTGTTAAAAATGTTGTGGACGCCCAGCCAATTCTTGGAAAAGACGGCTGTGCTGATGGCTTCAAAATCATCTATGTTGAAGATCGTAAGCTTGGCAATGGTATGACCAGACAGGTTCATCGAGAAAAAACTATTTGGGTTCGCGAGTATATTCCTGAGAACGACGGTATGATTCACGGTTTCGGCAACCCTACTGTCTATCTGAGAACCAAAGGCAAGAAGAAAGAGGCTGCTGCCTCAAAGAAAAAGACCTTTACTCTTACAAGCGAAGGAAAGGCTTATCTCAATAAGGTTCTTGGTTCAAAAAAGGCAGGTAAGTAATGCGAATTTACTACAACTATTCTTATGAAAAAAATCCTAACATCTGTAGGTCAAACCTTTATGCTGATTGGCTCAAAATCAAGAAAGGCAACGAAGAAACAGACGGCGTTACAGGTCGGGTAAAGGGTGAACTGCTGCTTGACGGTAAGGTTCTCACCAGCAGTGAAATTGATGAGCATCTTGAAGGTGCTACTGGCGTTGAGTTTGGTCTGTTTGAAGAAGATGTATGTCCTGAACATTACAGTCTTGAAATGACAGTTATTGGGGAAAAAGAACATACTTTTCGGGTTGGTGTATGAGCCAAGAATATAAATACAAAATAGGAGATGAGGTCAGACTGAAGCCAAAAACTTGGTTTGACCTGTATTGCCCTGACAGAATGAGTTGGATTCCATACCATCTTGATCCAGATATGCGTGAGCTGTTCGGTAAAACCATTATAATCAATGAGAGAGATATGGAATGGGTCGAATGGTTCTCTGAAGAACAAGATGAAGAAATCTCGACATATGAGCCATACTATAAGGCTGATGGTATGGATTGGTATTTCTCGGAAGCCATGATTGAGGGTGTTGTATCTAAATATGAGGTAGAATAGTCTGTACCTAAAATTTTTAGCTCAGAGTCTTATAATTTATTCATAACCAAAAACAAACTGGGGGAATTTTATGGTAAGCGAAACAATCGAAAAAATCAGAAAACTTTTGGCTCTTTCAAAGGGTAATACTTTTGAAGAAGAAGCAAACTCTGCTCTTCTTATGGCTCAGAAGCTTATGGCAAAAGAAGGTATTTCTGAAGAGGATATAAAGAAGCAGTCACGCGACGAAGAGCTTGGAAAGCTTGGCGAATTCTGGCTCAATCACGGTGAAGAAAAAAGATTGCTCAGCTGGCGTAAAATTCTCATGGGTGCCATCTGCCGCTTGTTTGACTGCCGCGTGGTTCTCTACACCAATCAGGGCAAGACTAAGGCAAAAATCATTGGTCGCGAAGGAAATCGTGTCACGGCAGAGATTATGTACAACTGGATCTGTGACAAGGCTATGAAAGAGGCTAAGGACAAGTTCGGTGGAGCCACAGCAAAGCGAAACGCTTACTGTATCGGAGTTGCTGACTCAATTTCAATCAAGGTTTCAAAAATCAAGCCAGCAGACGCCAAGCTTACTGACGCTTGGGGAATTGTCCCATTGGACGAAGTAGATGCTTATGTATCGGCTACCATCGGAAAGACGACAACAACATCAATCAAAAAGACTGTAAGCGACCGCGATGCTTATGTAGGCGGTCGGATTTCAGGTGAGGAAACTTCACTTAACAAACAGTTTGGTTTGAAATGTATTTCAGCCTAAATGGTAGTAATGAAACGGTAACCTCTCGGTGACTCAACCGAGAGACCCAAAAGATTCCTTTTGGAAAGATTTGCTTCTGCTACTGAGCAGAAAGGTCCGTAAAATCTATCCCCTTCCATAATATAGTAATTATTATTATCGGCACGCACAACTTTTTTCATCATACAATTATCTTGGTATTTACTTGACCCCTATTGATTTTAGGGGTCAGTGTCTTTGTACATAAAAAAAAATAACTGAAAGTTTTATAATTTATTCATAACGAAGAAAAACTTTTGGGGGAATTATGAAATACGATTATCAGTTGAGAGACAGTCAGAAGAAATGTATTGAATTTTCAAAAGATTACATCAGAGAGAACGGCGGTAAAGGCGAGCTTCTCTGGAACTGCAAGATGCGTTTCGGTAAGTGTTTTACTGCTCTCAGCTTCGCCCTCGAAAGCGGCTACAAGAATGTTCTCGTTATGACCCATATGCCAGCCGTTATGAATGAATGGAAATCATTGGTTGTGGATCACAAGAATTTCGAAGGCTGGAAGTTCTACAACTACAAGGACGACGAGAAAAAACTCGTCGCTGACAAAGATGAGAAGCGTGTAGTATTCTGCTCTAACCAGCTTTACTATACCCGCAAGCGAAGAAAGGAGCTGCTCATCGACAAAATCGAGTGGGATTTGCTCATCATTGACGAGATGCACATCGCTTTCGACGAAGAAGGCGAACCAAGCAAGTTCGTTACATATGCTGCTTCATTCAAGGGCAAGAAAGGCAGAGATGCCGTAAAAAAAATCAATAAGAAGGTTCTCCTGAATCTTACAGGCACACCGTTGAATGCAATCAACAACGGTATGTATGACAAAAATCAGATTTATACATATTCATATATCGACGAGATGCGAAATGCTGAAGTAAGCGATGCTGTTCGCATGAAGATGCGACTTGTCGATCTGCCAGCACAGTACAACAAGCCTTGTCAGGGCTTCAACTGTATGGGTGAGGATTCAGGTTCTCCTTTGAGTTACCTTAATCCGTTCCTCCGAAATAAAAAGACAGGTGAATATGATCAGATTTACAACACCAATGATGATGTAGTCGAGTTTCTCTGCTATCTTCAGGGAAAGGTCGAGCACTTCAAGCACAGTATCTGGGTTCTCGAAACAGAACAGTCTTGTTTGTTCGTGAAGAAACTTATTCGCGAACATCACCTGTTCAAAGGTTGGGAATTGAAAATTGTTGCTGGTGATACTGAATCGGCTGGCGGTGAGTTCTTGAAACGGGACATCGAAAGCTTTGTAAGCCAATACGAAAAAACTATCTGTATGACTGTTCATAAGGGTCTTACAGGTATCACAATCCCGCAGTGGGATTCAGTAATTTGGTTGTCAGAGACTGCTTCACCAAAGAAGTATTTTCAGGCTTGTTTCCGTGCCCAGAGCTCAGGGGAAGGAAAGACTTATGCTACAGTAATGGATTTCAATCCGCTCAGAGCGGTGAGAATGATCGACGGTTATCTCAACACATTCCAGAATATCCCGCTTGGCAAACGAGCATCTGAGTTTCTCAGTGAGTTTTATGTGTATGACGATGCCGAAGGTGAGAGAATCACCCTCTCACAGTATTACGAAATGCTCGCCATTGCCAACTCAAAGACAAAGGGTTATCCGCTCGGTAGCTACAATGACCTTCGACACGGTGAAGAGTTATATTCAAGATTCCTCCGTGACTTCGACCGCCTTTATGCCATCGCTAAGAGAATCCGTTCAAACGGAGAATGTTCAAACCTTCCTAAGAAGGTGTCAATCGGCACAAATGACTATGATGCTCTTATGAGCTACAAGTCAGATGTAAAACTCAACTTTGACAAGATCTGTAACAACTCGCTTGTTCTCTATGTCAAGGAGAGGTTCTGTGCCTTGATAGCAGCACTTCCAGACTTCCTTGAGTCAGAAGGAGTCGAGAATTTCGTTTCATTCTCTGTAATCAAGATGTTTGCTGACGACTTCAAGAGAAGATTCGGAATCAGTTATGACAGTTTCACCTTTATGATGAACTTTGGTCTGGTTGCTGATGAAAGAGTGTTTGCCAAAGTAAAAGGCTGTATGTCTATGTTTGGCGGATACAGAATGGCTGTATAATTTATGGGCAGGGAAACCTGCCCTTTGTTTTGAGGAGATGACATGGTTGCTTGGTGCATAATTGGAATGTTGTTTGTAATTATTGAAGGTCAGATTCTTTACTTGTGGTATTGTTTCAGAAATCACAATCACATTGACTGCACTTGGCAGTAGGAGAAATTATGGAAAAACAGAAGATTATAGACGCAGAATTTGAAAAATATTGGGAACATATGAAACCTCACATTGGAGAAATCAGCGACATTAAGGAGCTGTGTCGTGCTTTCTTCAATCAGGGACATATCAGTAACATTCCAGTAGGTGACGAGCTTACCGATCAGGAATTCGAGGATTTTTGCTTTATGAACTTCGTCAAAGAGTGTATTGAAAATCCAGAGAGTATGCCAAAACCTGCCCCGCAAAGCGACTATGTGGTTGTAACAGCACCATGCAAAGAACGGGATAAATGTATTGCCTTCCCGGATAGGTGTAAAGATGCTGGCTGCGATGATATTGGAGTGTGCAAGAGACTTATCAACAT
>Ga0326513_10000764_pt1 | contig 27238 bp, 26 predicted proteins | sample 2_2465_0518_D_FD_203654 | JGI IMG/M metagenome (GOLD analysis project Ga0326513, IMG submission 203654) | Bovine rumen microbial communities from UC Davis, California, United States - 2_2465_0518 | ecosystem: Host-associated > Mammals > Digestive system > Stomach > Rumen | place: USA... | reverse complement strand
CAGTTTCCGGGTAGTCATATCTGGGGTACCTCCTTACAATATTTCGAAGGTTGAACCTTCACAGCATCTACAGGCGCTTGCGCCGTGTATCTCATTCACTTTCTTAAATGCACTCAACTTTGGGTGCCCCAAAAAACTCCCCCGCCGGAAAAAGGGGAAGCCTGAAAAATAGGGGGCTGAATAGCCTTTGTTCCAGACCGGGAGTCTGGAGAGAGTGTCTGAATTTCAGGCACTCTTTTCAAATTCCCGATAAAAGAAAGAAATCACGGAAGCCCCTTTCGGAGCTTCCGTGAGTGAACATTTAGACGTTATTCCAATCTTTGGAGACTATCTTTCCGTCGATAAGAAGAGGTTTAATATATATATGATTGTCGATGTCGATGTCATCGTCGTATGTGCAACATCCCATCTTTTCTCCGGTAATAAGATTTACAACCTCATCCTCATATACTAAAACATCTCCCTGAATTCCAGTAAGAATTGCTTTTCCTGTAAATGAGTATCTTGCGCTTTCACATTCTTCAGCCGGACAGCTATCATGCGTTTCACACCAAGGTTTCTTACCAGAGATAATAAACGGACATTCTTTGCATCCATAATAATTTTTCATTGTTTATTCTCCTTTCTAAATAGCCCGTATAGCCGATAGCACAGCTTCAGTCATTATTCGTCAATATCGACGTCGTAGAGTTCTTCAAACTCTTCGCTGTCGAAGTCAGGCATAGAGCTGTTCAGGTTCTGCTTAAGAACCTTCACAGCCTTATCGCCATAGATTCTCCAGAATGCCTGCTTGATGACGGTATCCATTCCTTCGCTCATCTTCGTGTTGAAGATAGACCGAACGATAATGTCGTAGCAGGCATTCTCGATCCGCTCATCCATCTCAGCAGACCGCTCAATCGTGGGGTACTTGGCGTACGCCCAGTCAAGGATTTCCTTGCGAGCTGCTTTGCCAGTCTCTTCTTCCCATTCCTTGCGGTTCTGAAAGAAGCTCGTGTCACCAACCAGCTTGTTCCACTCGGTGGAATGCCTGAATGCGATCTCCTGGAAGAGTCCACAGTCTTCGAACTTCTGAGTTTCGAAGTTGTACACACCTTTCTTGGAGAGGCCCGCGAAGGCACCCATCTTCCTGTGCGCATCGATCATCATCACCGTGGAATTGAAGATCTCGTCTTCTACGCCTTCGATCTTCAGCGTCTCATCGATGTTCTTGGAAATATACTTGGAATACATATCCAAGAAGCAATTGGTCTCAGCGCAACGAGGCGGAAGTACTTTTCCGCTCTTCGTTGTCCGCTCTGCCAGCCAGTAGTCGCTTCCAGCCGGATGATCGTCGTCTGCTTTCGCATACATTGCGAACAGAGGCAGGCTGATCATGTTCAGTGCTTTTACGGCATCCGGCTTCTCAATCTTGATCGAGCCGTGCTTGGCGGAATCGATCAGCACGTTGCCAGCATAAGTCAGCCAGTCGCATACATCTCTGTTGTACCCTTTAGCCCACATCTTAGTGAGAGCATCAGCGTACAGACCAATCTCTGATCCGTGGATCAGGTTCGTGATGAACCCAGCAATTGCTGACTTGGTGATGTCGGTCTTCGGAGCCTTCGGAGCATCCCAGTCAGCCGGAATGTTCTTCAGGACTTCGTAAGTCCTATTCACAAGATCAAGCAGGTGCTTGTCCTGGCTGTACCATACATGGTCTCCATCGTAGTCCGCTCTCAGCTGGATGGTGGTGGTGTCGAAGATGTTGATGAACATCGTCGGCCCTTCAGCCAGCGGGCAGGACTTTACGTTGTTCAGCACAACATGAGCATTGTCAAGGTGCGGGTTACGGGTCACATCGACGAACCCTTCCTTGGCGGCGGAGCAGAAGCACTCTCCAGCTTTCAGGAAGCCAGTAATCTTCTGTCCGAACAGATGCTGAGCAAATGCTACCGGATCTGGAGCCAGAAAAGCGTTGAATCCCATTTCCGGAATACGGCCACCAAGCATTTCATTCCGCTTGGTGGTGTATTTCTCCTGAACGGCCTTAGCAGTATAGGACTCGTTCAACAGAGCCGGATACATACGAACGGCTTGCCGATGTGCACCGCTAAGCAGGTTTGCAGCGCCTTTAGCGTCGTGATATTTATAGACGCTTTTCTTGGCGTGCTGCATAAATGAAATAGCATCGTCTTCAGTACCCATCAGAGTCTGACCCTGCTGGTACGGCATGCCCTTTGCCTTGGGAGCATGTTCCCTAACACAGACACAAATCTCGTGTCCAAGCTCTTCAAATGCATTGCAATACTGATTCCAATTGGAATACAGCTTTGCGGTTTTGAAGCAGCTTTCCGTCAGGATCATATCAACATCCTTGAGTTCTACTTCATTGCCCCAGAAGTCAACAAAGGACTTCTTGCCATTGTTCAGACCAAATGCAAACAGTTCGCTCCAATTGGTGGCCTGTACAAACGCTTTAAGCCAAGGACCACGGATTGTGCAAGACTCTCCGTTTGTCAACTCTTTGCGAATGACGCCAAACCCGTCAAACGCATTGATGTTTAGAACGCGATCGGCATTCTTGGTGGTCTTGGTCATTTCAACCAAGTCCACCTTTGCATTGACAGTGACTTCGCCATCTTTAATAATGGCGACACGACGGATATCTACCTTCTTGCCGAAGATATCCGCAAAGGGTTTGCTAGCAGAGCTCAACAGTCCGATATAGGCCATATATTTATTGATGGCCAGCTTCATACTCTTCGTCTGAAGCCCGCACATGGCCCATTTCCCCAGTTCGGGGATGATATCTTCATTGACCCAAGATGACGTGGCTTTTCTAGCATCGGATGCACCAGCCATAAAAGGCTTGTAGATGATCCCATTGAACATGTAGCCACTGGCTACATAGTTCGTAAGGACGCTCTTCGTGATAGCCTCGGCTTCTTCCTCTTTTGGAGTTTCGGCGCACATCTTGATGATGGCGTCTTTTGCCTCGATGCCCATAGCATCGAATTTCCTAGTAAGGGGAGAGTCAAACATGGAGATTTCCTCCATTTTGTTCTCGAGCAGGTTAACCTTCATGATCATCTTCATAGTAGTGTCCTCCTTCAAATTATGAATAAATGGGAAAGCGTGGTTAACCCACATCCACGCCAGGGTCTTAGAATTATTTAACGTCGACTAAGATTCGACAGTTTTCCGAAGGTGTGATACACTACTCTTCGGAAGGAGCGAGGAATTCGATGTAATCGGTTTCAGTGGCAAACAACATCCACCGACCATCGACGCGACCCATATAGCCGCTTTGTACGTAATATCCGTACATGGCAACCTCCTTTCCGGTGCTCCTGCTGGGAACGGGAGCACCTTATTTATTTGAGTCAATAAGACTCAATTGAGCGTCCGATGCACGGGCGCTCTACTGAATCTTATTACCAAGATGCAATTCTTACATGCTTTCCTTTATAATCGCATACATATGAAACATATCCTAAAATTTCATAATTGTGCTCGGTCAACCATTTTTCAGCTTCTTTTACTGCTATTCTGAGGGAAGGATAACAATATTCATCTTTTTGAGAACTCATGTTATATGAACAAATAGCATACTTTACATCTGCAATGCCACTTTCTGTAGGTTTATAAAAGCTTTTGATAAGCAAACACTTTCCACAAGGTTTGCCGCCCTTGGGGAAGAAATGAATCTGCATTTCCATTATTCCGTTGTACATAGATGTTTCTGGACAAGTTTCACAATCAGGATGAAGATGAGTGCAGTGTGCACAATGTTCACAAGGATTGAAAGATCCTTTTGTTCGCATTGCAAGTCTTACAGGATCTTTCAAGTTCTTTGTGTTATCCTCTGTTACACGAAGTACCTGAGCTTTAGACATAACGATATTGATCATGATGCACCTCCAGCGTAGGCCGCTACCCAAATATTTGAGTCAATAAGACTCAATTAAAGAGCCGACACAAGGCCGGCTCCTTTACTGAACCTTATTCACGATACCTTTTCGGTATTATGTACCGAGATTCTGTATCCTCTTCAGAGGATACGAACACGTCGTGGCAACAGGCTTTCTTAACTGCTCCTGCAGCCATTAAAGCGTCTTCAAGAACCGCGAATTTAATCGTGATTCTTTTCCCTTCTGTTACAAGAGACCCGAATGTTTTTGCTTCATACGGGATGCTAATATGTGGTGTGTAAGAGATAAAATACATGATTGTTATTCCTCCTTTAAGTTGATAAGACGTCCATGTCGATTTTTCGTCTATTGTTTGTAATATTCGATGTAGTATTTCACTACATCTGGAGCAACAATTATCAGTAAAACAACAAAAGCTATAAGATAAATCATGTTTTGTCTCCTTCTACATTTTTTCTTGCACGTATCGTGTGCTATTCGGTTGGCTGGACAACCCGCATTAGCCGCTGAACTCATTCGAGGCACGGGTGCATCCCCGAATTTACGCTGAAAAGTTTTCAACGTGTTCAAAGAGTTCATATATGTTCCCTTCCAAATCCCCTCTTTGAATCCATCCCTCTCCAAATCGACTCCCCTCTCCTTCCAATTCCTATCCATAACCAAATTCAAATCTCTTCCCACAACACCAAAAGAAAAAGAAACGATTCGCAAATCTCTCTAAGGAAATGCTGATCGTTTCTTATCTTTTTTTAGCGTGTCTTCCGAAAGTGACCGTAAAGGAGAAAGACTCCCAAATAAGATTACATGGAGTGATAAATATGAATGACATCCCTAAGCAGGCATTTGATAAAGAGTACTCTACCCAATGGAGACGTGAGGTACAGTTTCTGGAAGATAAGGGGATCTCTTACGCTTATGCTAAGAAAGACAATAAGTATCCTGTAGTACGTTATAAATACACTAAAACACCTGAGTTATTTATAGCGTTGGCTGAATTCTATAACCAGGTCAGAAACGAGAGAATTCACAAACAAATTGACATGCTTCCAATTGAAAAAGGATATATATCGGTAAAAGAGTCCGAGCTTTCCGCAGCCGAGAAGAAGACTATTTGCGAGGAAGATGTTATGAACGTACTGCAGGAGTGATAATATGTACGTATTATCAAAACCGAAAAAAGGAAAGCCACCGGCGCAGACCCGTATGTGTCTTCACTGCGGACAGACAAAACTTTTATCCAACTTCTTTTCCAACAAAGACTGGCATGATAATGGTCGAAAAGACGCATGGTGTAAACAATGTCTGGCAAAGATCCGCACAAAAGACGAGATGCGGAAATACTTCTGGGAGAATAACCGGGAGTGGAAAGAAAACGTATGGGAAAACGCCATGAAGAAAGCGGAGGTTCAGGCCGCCAGTTCTACTGTTTATCAAAAGTCAAACGATGACAGAAGAAACATTTTGCTTGAGAGCATCGCTTGCTCTATTATGCCTGATCTTTTTCGTCTAACTCAGAACTATAAGTTTGAAGATCATTCTCAAGATCCAAATGCCAACAATTACGAAGAAGCAAAGGAAGCTGGTAAGATTGTCGAGCTGGATGCGTCCAAGCCGAAAAACAAGGATCTTAAAACTTATAATGAGTTCTTCAACGGTGAATTTAAACCAGCAGAGCTTGAATACCTTGAAAACTACTACAAAGGTCTTGAACAGGACTTTGAACTTTCAGACACCTCTTTAAGAGACAACGCTAAGAAATTAGCCAAAGCCTCTTTGTTGGTGGATAAAGTTCAAAACGACTATATGACAGGCAGATGCTCCTTGCAGGATGTTAAGGATGCCATTGCCCAATACGACCTTCTGATGAAGACGGGTAACTTTGCAGCATGTAAACGTAAACCCGGCGATAAGGGTGGTCTTGGTTCATGGTCTGAAATTTCATTCTACTGTGAATCCAACGGTCATCCCATGCAAAGAAAAATAGAATGGCCCAAGGATGACGTAGACAAAACCATAAATGAGTTTAGGTATATTGTTGAATCGCTTGATCTTGGAAACTAAGGCGGTGGTTATATGATGCCAAGACAGGGTGTAATCACCGACTGGGACACAATGGAAGAACAGTTAATGTTCTACAGATCCCACTTAGACATCTTCGTGGAAGATGCCTTCCCTCCGATCAAGCTTACAAGAACGCAACACGTAATGCTTCGGCAAATGGGCAATTGCATAGACTCAAAGGATACCTGTTCCCGTGGTTACGGTAAGACGTGGCTGGCTTCTTTAGCCGGTTTTTCAATTGGAGTCCTGTATCCTGGGACTACTGTTTTGATCGTTTCCGCAACGGCAAAGCAGGCAACGTTAGCGTTAAGCAAACTTAAATTATTAGCTGAACAAAACCCAAACATCGCCAATGAAATTCTGGCGGCGAATTCAAAAAGTTTGGTTCAGGTTTCCAAAGACAGTTCAACCTGTACTTTGAAAAACGGCAGTAAGCTTATGTCTGCGTCTATTGACTCTGCTCGTGGTATTCGTGCGAAAGTAATCATCGTGGACGAAGCTCTGGACGTGGATCAGGAAGTACTGGAGGCTGTTGTTTCTCCTATCAGAAACACAACAAGAGAAGTTTGTTTCAACTATGGTTTTAAAGACTTCCCTTCCAAGACGATAACAATCACATCGGCTTGCGAGAAATCGAACCAATACTACGACAACTTTATGAAGGACTTATCCCGTATGGCAAGAGGCGACAGAACAGCCTTCTGCTGTACGCTGGATTATCGTTCCGCTGCTGCCAATGGCATTACGGATATGGACTTCTTTATGAAAGAAAAGGAACGAATGCCGGATCTTATCTTTCAGATGGAATACGGTTCCAAGTTTGTAGGAGCCAATTCCAATTCGGCGTTTCCTTTCGATCTTACAACTCCATGCAGAACGCTGGAACAGATCGAAATGGAACAGCCGAAGAATTCCAAATCCAGATACGTTATCTGTCTGGATATTGCAACTTCTCAGGCGAAAGGATCGGATAACTCCATCCTTACCGTTGAGAAGTTTACAGAACGGTCAGACGGTTCTTTTGCCAAGAAGCTGGTTCATATCCGAAGCTATAACGGTAAACCGTTGGACTTTCTGGCAGAGGAAGTCAGAAGATACTACCATCTTAAATTTCCGAATACGGAAAAGATTATCTACGACGCCAGAGGAATCGGTGACAGTTTTGACCGATTCTTTGACAAGGAATGGATTGACCCATTATCGGGAAAAGAGTTTCCTCCTCTTGTCGTAGATGACATGCCTTTAATAAATCCTGACGCTGAACAGGTTTTACATCCTTTCCGGGCTGTGAACCAATTGAACCAGCGCATTTATACAAATTTACGTGTAGCCCTCGAAAAGCATACAATCGAACTTCCTATGAACAGTAGAATCATGAGAGACAAGCAGATTCAGATAGATGATGATTCGAAGCGTATGTCTGATGAAGAGTTTGCCAACTTTATAGAAGCGGACGCTCTTCAGTTTGAGATGGGCAACATTGTCGAGAAGACTTCTGCTTCCGGCAATAAAACCTACGATGTTCCCAAGGCAACACAGCATAAGGATAGATACTCTTCTCTGGCGATGGCAAACGACTATATATGCGAGCTGGAGAAAGAGAGTATGCGTTTACATAAGCGTGGCCCTGTCTGTGTGGGAATAACGGGAGGATTCGATGATTTCGAATCCAAACGTATTGCCAGATCATTCGGAAAATTTTAAGAAAGGGGCTGAGTCCCGTGGGATTTCTTGATCGGTTATTCAACCGCAATACGGTTTCTGAGACGGTTCAGCCTCAGAAGAACAACGTCGTTGTAGGTGCAGGAAAAGAGCAGGATATGGACACCATTCAAAGCTTTTCCAATTCCAACTTTACATTCAGCGGCGAACTTTCCGATTATGATTATGTTGCTATCTTAAGAGACAAGCAAACAAACATTCAAAGCTTTTATCAGCTGGCTGATTATTATACAGACTCCGATCCTATCGTTCATGGAATTATAAAGCATGTGTATGTTCCCTTCTCTACCTGCTCCGGTTGGTATCTTACAGGGTCCAAAGAAAAAACATACGCTTTATATGAAGAGCAGTACAAACGGATGCGCCTGAGAGAAAAGATAGACGCAATTATGCTGGAAATCTGGAAGTATAACAACGTTTGCTGCTACTTGAAAGACGGAGATCTTATTACCCTTCCTGTCAACAAATGGCGAATTGGTAACACCATGTTCAACGGGACTCCCATTGTTGAATATGACTGCCAGAGCATTCTCACTGAAATTCAGATGAAGCCTTACAGCATTAACGAGAAATTTGCGAAGGACAGTCAGAACGACTACATCTTAAAGGGTTATCCGAAAGAGATACAGGATGCGGTCAGAAATAATAAGCAGTATGCACAGCTTGATCCTGCCAATACTTTTGTTTTACAGGGATCAAAAGAAAGCTGGCAGAGATACGCTATTCCTTTTATTGCGTCTGCTCTTCGGCCTTTAGCCAAGAAAGAGTTGATTTCCAGCTATGAAGACGCAATGCTGAACATTGGCAAGAGAAGTTTTGTTCATGTTCAATACGGAGAAAGCTCCAAAGTAAATGATATTCTTCCGGACAAGCCTCAGTTGGCTGATGTCCGTAAAATATTCCTTTCCGCTATGAGCGGTACTCCCCTTGCTGTTACAAACCATCTGGCAAAAGCAACCACCATTCAGTTTGACATGGACGATCTTTTCCAGTGGGACAAATACAGAAATGTGAACAACGATATTCTTGCAGCCGGAGGAATCAGCGGAGTACTGGTTACGGGTGTTTCAGAAGACGGTTCTACATTTGCGTCGGCTCAGGTATCTACTCAGACAGCGGAAGCCAGAATCAATGCAATTCGTGATGAGTTCTGCGACATGATGACACAGATCAACGTTCGTCTTGCCGAAAGCATTCCCGGAACATACAACTTAAAAGAGACGCCGGAATTCCATTTCCAGCCTTTATCCATGGAAGGTAAAAAAGCTTTAAGGGAAAAGGCTGTTGAATTATGGGAGAAGGGTGTTATTTCTACTGACAGCATGATCAAGACTCAGGGATACTCACTTGAGATTGAACGGACGAAGAGAGAAAAAGAAAAGTCTGACGGAACAGACGAAGCTATGCTTCCAAGAGAACAAACTTCAGTCAGTAGTAGTAAGGACGTTGGACGTCCAACCGTAGACGATTCTGATAGAACGTCCGATCCTGAAGCTGCAGTCAGAGGCAAGATGCCGAAGCCATCCAATCCGGAAGGAAGTATGGACGGGCAGTCGTAACTACGGGCGACTTTAAATAAACCGTGAGAGTTATAAGGTTGTTGCGCCTTAAGGCAACGTTGGATGCGGTTACGGCCCGCTAAAGCCGAAGACAGTTCTATAGTTCTATCAGCGCCTCTTGCAAACGGCCACCTATTTATTTTTTTGTAACGTTTTGTGCAATGCGCACCTTGATAGTCGCTGGGCATCCTTTGCGTGTAAGTCCCAGCTTTTTTTGATGGTCACACTCTTACAGAGTGTTTCACCATAGATTAGCCTTGCGCTCTTTGTCTTCCCCCACTGAACGCAAGCAAAGGGAGAATGGTTATGGGCAAAATCACATTTGCTTCTGTCATCTCCGAAATACAGCAGTCTGATGTATTCATGACTGTAAAAGCTCGCATCTGCGAAGCTCCTGAGGCTAATCTTAACGGAGCACGAGTTACCGAAGCGTTCATCGATGAGATTGTCGGTAATGAGACGCGGTATGTTGGGCTGCCGCTGTATGCTGATAAAAAGGCATTGATCAGCGGAAGTTACAATCGCCTTGGTCATCTGTATGACGAAAAAACAGGCGAATTCCATTCAACGCAAATCGGTTCGTTCTACAAGTTTGAAAAACAGGTTAACGGTGAGTCATGCGCACTTATCGGATATGCCAGAATTCCTAAGCGAAATAAAAAGCTTAGCAAGGCTATATCTGAATTATTTGCGGATGGCGCTCTTAAGTTTTCTTTTGAGCTTGCCGTTGGCGAGTATGAAGAACTTGATGACAATACGATTCTGATTGATGCGTCTGAAAACAATTATTTGGAAGGCACAGCCATTGTGACCTATCCAGCCTGCGAAGACGCTGTGGCGCTTGAATTAGTGGCACAGAAAGCAGATGAAGCCAAAGGAGGCGAGAGTGAAATGGCAGAAGTCGAAAACAAGGCTGAAGTTGTTGAAACCGAAGCCGCTCAGCCTGAAGTGGCTGAAGTTGAAGAAACTAAAGAGGAAACCTCTGAAGTTGACGCGGCCTGCAAAGAAAAGAAAGAAAAGGCCGAAGAAGAAACCGCTGAAGTCGTTGTTCGTGAGTTCCATGACGAAAGTCATACTCAGGTAGCTTTTGATACTGAAAGCGGAAAAGAAGTTCGTCAGACTGTTACCATCTCCACCGAAAGCACGAATGTGACTGACGGCGAACTGGTGGAATCAGTTGACGGTGTTCACGTTGCGGAAGCCGAGATTGCGGAAGCTGACGGTGATACTCCTGCTGGAGATCCTCCTGCCGGAGATAACACCGGAGATTCTACAACCGGAGACACGCCCGGAGAAGGCGGAGAAGGTGGAGAAGGCGGAAAAGACGAAGAAGAAACCGTAGAAGATCCCCCCGTCATCAACGTTGAACAAAAGAAGACTGCAGAGCAGATGATCGCTGAGCTTATGGAAATGGTCAACTCTCTGAAGTCTGAAATTGCTGAACTGAAAGAGCAGAAGGTTAATGCCGAAGCAAAACAGGTTACAGCAGAAATTAATCCCTTCATGGGCGAAATCAGTGCAAAGGGTAAGTACTCTCTGCTTGAAAAGGAACCCAAGAGGACGTCCTACAGTCTGCTTGAGAAGGCTTAAGCAGATTTTATTATTTTTCTGAAAGGAATGAATAGCTATGGCTGGCTACATGACCAAACTTCAGGGCTATGTTTTTGAAGGCACCCTGAAAAACGGTGCCGCCAATCCCGTTCCGAATGGTCTGATTATGGATCAGGGAACTGGTGCTGATGCTGGTAAGCTGGTTCTGCCCGCTGCTGATGCAAACGCCAAGTTCCTGTGCATGGAAGTTACGGATATCTTTGGTGGTGTTACTGCTTATCGTTTCCAGGTTCAGGAAATCGGTAAGCGTCATTTCCTCGTTGAGAACAGTTTCCAATTCAACGTGGAAGATTATCAGGAATATGACAAGCGCAATTACGTGCAGCCCGTTGGCGAGCTGATGAGGGCTCATGCTCTCCTGCTGGGTGACGAGTTTGTTACGACTTGCGTAACCGGAACGCCTGCTGTGGGCACTGCCTACAGCCTGAAGGCGGACGGTACTATTGGTTAAGGAGGTGAATGACAATGGCTGAAATTAAAGTGGATAAGGACAGCAAGCTTATTAAAGTAATGGCTGCTCAGGTCCGGAACGAACGCGTTGACTCCGACAAGGTCGAGGAAGCCGCGAATATCGTCAACGAGCTGGCTCAGGATATGTCTCCTCAGCACCAGCATGAAATTGGTCAGATCATTGCGTTCACTGTTAATGAACTGCAGCAGAATTCTCTGAACTTCATCGAGACTTTTGCTGATGTGCGCAATGTTGCTCTGGGCGACAGGCCCATGTACCGTATGAAGACCGCTGGCATCAAGGCCTTTATTCAGGCTACTGGTGCTACCACGGCCAGGAGCTATGTGACTGACCGTCAATTCTCTATCAATACTTTCGAAATCGCATCCCGTCCTGCGATCAACATCTGGGATCTGCGCATGGGCCGTATCAATATGCCCGACCTGATTCGTGATGCGAACAAGGAATTCACGATGCTGAAGCTGAAGTATGTGGAGCAGGTTCTGCATAACGCTATCGTTAATTATACTTCTCCCTTCTATGGGACTGGCACGGGTATTGTAAAGGCTACGCTGGATGCGCAGCTGCAGTACTTCAAGAGGCTGGGCAATGTGTCTCTGGTTGGCGATGCCGCTGCTGTTGAAGGTCTGTTCAACCTGGCTGGAGCTCCTGTGAACGTCAACAGCGTACAGTACAGCGGAAGCATGATCGATGAGAAGAACAACAATGGCTATCTCGGACGTTACAATGGCGCCAGCGTGGTATCCATGGTGAACGCTTACGAAGATGGCAAGACTACTCCCATCCTGAATCCTGACTGGATTTACATTATCTCTGCTGGTGTGTCCAACGATCAGAAGAACCTGAAGGTTCTGAATGAGGGCGGCACCTACAGCATGACTCAGCAGACGATTGATGATCATACCTTCGAGACCGAACTGACCCAGCGCTTCGGTGCTGCGTTTGTCGTCGGCAGTGTTCCGACCCTCGGTGCGTATGAACTGAACTAATCGAAACAAAACGGAGCGGGGCTCTTTACGGCCCCGCTCCTTATTTTTATGAAAGGTCTGAAGGAAAATGAATGGAGATACTAGAGTTCGCGTTTACAACAGATGTAAACATGATATTGGTGTTTACGTAAGCAACGGCCAACAGTCTATTAATATTAAAGCCGGGAACGCTCCTGTGAGTCTGGCCGTTAATGATGTCTTATATATTGAAGGCATTTGCAATCGTAAAAAATATTTTTCAAGCGGAATGCTTGTTATTGAATCCAATGACGGAAAGCCTTTGACGCTGGAAGACATTGGTGGCTTTACTGACCAATCTGCAGAGGTTCATCATGAAGCCAAGGAAATTGAGGCCAACCTCAAAAAGTCGCTTAATGCGTTCAAGGCATGGATCAGCGGTATTGAAGATCCGGTTGAACTGCATGAAATCTGGGAAGTTGGGAAAAAAATGGATCTTCCTGCAAGCAAGCTGAAGATTCTGAGTTCCAAGATGCCAAATCGCGATCTTCTCGATGAAGAAGTAAGCGAAGAATAATTCAGAAAGGAGTGGTTTATATGTTCGACATAGGATCAATGGCTGAGGATCTTAAAGACGAAAATGCATTTCGGGAGACGCGATATCCTATTACAACCAGCGGATATGTTAAATGTGTCGTCCAGGCTATCAAGAAATTCTTTGTCGATGTGAATCACCCATCTGAATACGACCGAACATTGTTTACTACTACCGAAGAAAACGTTCTTGTTTATGATTATGATTTCGACATCGTTCAGGAAGAATATATTTTTATCCTTGCAAAAATGAGATATGCAAAGATGATTTATGGAGAAAACTCAGGCGATGGAGCTATAAGCTACACGACGGATGCTTTATCCGTAACCGGAGCTAAAGAAGGATATAAATCTATTCAACAGGAACTGGACGAACTTGAACGTGAACGTATTCGTGTGTTCCATAAAATGATGGCTCGTGATGCAAACGAGACCTAAGGGTGAAGGTAAATGAGTGAGTTTAAAGTGACAATCGAGTATAAAAACAAAAACCTTGAGACGGTTGTCGAGAAAGAATACGATTTTCTTGATTATACCGAAATGTTAAACCTTGAATTGAAACGCATCTTAATGGACATTGAAGATGCGTTCTATTATTTCTCAGGAAATAAACAAAAGCAGGATTGGACGCCTGAACTTACTGAAAGATTTAACAAGATACGGCATAAGCTTCTGGATCAGGCTAATGCCATCAAGAGACTTCCGAATAACTTATCCTGCCACGGGGTAAAGGCAAACAGCATGTCTATCGGAGAGTTTATATCCAGAACAATGAAATAAAGAAGGTGAGCCTATGTCTATTCCTTATGTACCGCAAGGTACTACCAAGCGGTTCAGGGTTCCTAAGACACTGGCTGCTGACTTTGATACTTTTTTGAACCAGGATATTCCAAACACCGTAATGGACTTTGAATTACTCCACAACTGGTATGACAAGTTTGAAGAGACGTATGAGCCTACGTATATTCGCGGTGAATTATATCCGGACGCTACTAAGAGCAGATATGAAAACACTGATAACAACATGAACATAAGATGTTCTCTGACAAGCGGGATACGTAAGGGAGATATGGTCATTGAGCCGGATCAGACAATCTATATTTTAGACTGGAACGGGCACAAAGAATCAAACAACATTCCTTCCCGTGCACTTCGGTGCAACTTATATCTTGAAGTTTATCAGTATGTAGATGCTGAAGTAGATGATGAAGGGTATCTTATCAGCGAAGACGGTTTTGTTCTCAGCGGATCAAAGTACGCCAAAGAGCGCAACGAGCACAAAACCACTATTTGCAAATCAATTCCTGCGAACGCCTATCGATATGACGGACGTCCGGAATATGTTTCCGTTTCAGGTACGCCTGGTACTATCGCCGGTATTGTAACGTTAATGACCGTTCAATATAACGAAGAAACAAAGAAGATTAAAATCGGAGATTTCTTCGACTGGCAGAACGCAACATATGAAATTGTTGATGTTAACTATGTAGGTGTAGATATTACAAGCACATACGGAACAATCAAACTTCAGGCTAAGAGAGCTGCTGGTGGTTTACATGGCTATGAATAACTATACGTTTAGCGTGTCGTATGAAATCACATCTGAAAACGAACCGTGGAGAACGATTATGGAAGAAGGATTGCCAGCACCAGAAGTGACCGGAGGGGCTATCGAACTGCCACAGGGCGGAACGAGACAATCCAAAGCCGCTGTAACCGGAGGTATTTTTACAGAAGGTTCTGAAGCGTCTAGTTATGCAGAAGACAATACAAAAAAAATGATATCTACACTCCTCCCAGAAGAAATAGAATCTCATATTCAATCTTTATTGCATGGAGATTCCATATCTGATGTTGAATCTTTTTTGACTAATTTAGCAAAAAGCGAATATTCAAAAATAGCAGGAGAATTCAGCGACAACGAAGATGAATCAATAGCAACACAAGAAGTTATTGATTCTCTTAAAGTAAAACTTACTATAAACGGTCTTCCTTCTTTGGAAGAAATTGCTTCACAAGCAAAAAAAGAAATCATAGAAAAATTAAATTTAGGAGGTGGTTTATCATGATGGGTTGGGTTGATAACTGGAACACAATCATTAGAAATATTATCTGGCCTGACACTGAATTAAGAACTTTAATGAAAATTCCTCCTAAAACAACAATTCTTCAGTTTATTGATAAGTACTTTATTAAAGCTGGATTTACAAACAAACTTTTAACAGATGAACCATGCAGAATTATTTATTCAGATATTCAAGGTTCAGAAACGAAGGCTCCAAACGTACTAAGAAGTATGTTGGTGTTTGATATTTACGTAAAACAAAGTGAACTTCATAACATTGGCGATGACAGACTGAGACTTAGAACGGATCTTATTGCTGACAGATTATTCAAAATTCTAACAGGACAAAGATACGTTGCTGATACTGGTTACAGGTTCTGGATTGCAGGAGACTGGGACATGGGAACCAGAGTAGCCGGATATTCAAGAAAAACCATCGCTCTTAAATATATGAAAGTTTACTAAAGTAACGCCGCCATGACACAAGGCGGCTTTTATAAATTTTGGGTCAAAGGGTATTTGAAGGCCTCTGTTGATATAACAACGCAGCCGAAGTGAGGGGAAGCTCTGAGGTAGTGTTTGTTATAAATATAATTTAGAAAGAGGTCATTTACTATGGCGACCTATAACGAGCAATTAAAAGGTTACGTCGCTGACGTACCGAAAGTTATCTTTCGTCGTTGCGATGGCCATGCCTACTCTTTTGATGAGCTGTCCAGCGCGACCGTGAGTGCCGACATTCAGACGACTGACATCACTGGTGGTTGGTCTCTGTTCCCTCTGGCTGTTCTGCCTGGTGCTTCTACCTTCACCATGAGCTTCACTTCCGCTCAGTTTGACACGGACCTGTTCTCCATGGCGAACAAGACTGAAGCTGGTCAGTATCAGATCAACAGCAACTACCAGATGGATACAAAGGAACGGCATGAGCCTGACGAAAATCATCAGATTGAGCTTCTGCAGACTCCTATCGCTGGCACCATTTTTATTGCTGGTCTGGAAGAGGTTACTGGAAGTGGCACGATCACCGCTGGTAAGTATCTTGTGAACGGCAAGAAGATCACCTTCTCTGCTGATGATGATATCGACTTTGTTGATGTTATCTACAAGTATACCAAGGAAGTTAAGGAACTGATCGTTACGAACAAGGAATCCGCCATCGGCGAAGCGAGCTGTGTGTGGCCCGTGTACGGTTCTGGCGACGACTGCAGCCAGTCCGACATCATCGGGTACTACATCGTTCGTGTGTTCCGTGCTCGTATCACTCAGATTCCTGGTATGGACACTTCTTACAAGAGCGCTGCGACCTTCACTTTCGAGCTTCAGGCTCTGGATGCGAAGCGTAACGACGAAGGCTGCTACAGCACCGCTTACTACAAGAAGTAAGCTTAGATTACTAACGTAAGGTTTTTTATATAAAGGTTTTCAGTTAGTTAATCTCTCAGGGGATACTGCAAACCTTGCAGTATCCCCTTTTTTATTTTGAAAGGATTGAAGGAAATGCCAAGAATACCACACGAAACGCCAATTAAAGAAACGGCACCAGAAGAGATGCCGAAATTGGATGTAACGCCTGACGAATCTTCTTTGAAGAAAACGAAGCCTGAACAGGTTAAGTTAATAGAAGATACGCCGGAAGAAAGCAAAAAAGTTGAGACTACCCCGGAAGCTTCTCCGGAAAAAGAAGAGAAGCCGTCAGACTTTATAGAAGAAAATTGCGTCATTGTGAACGGTAATAAAATTGAAATTAAGCCTACAAAGCTGAAGTACTTCAGAAATAAAGCTGCTTCAGCTTACGGGATTATTAAGGCTGTTCCGCTTCACGAGTTGCTGACTTACGGCAAGGGTACACTTGATCCTACACGAGACGCAGATCAGCTTTTATATGATTTCCTTGTTTCTGTTTTTGACGACTCTACTTTTGTTCGTGACAACTATGACGAATTTGACGCCGATACAATTGACAGGATTTGTAAAATCATCGGTCGGATTAATCACATAGACGAAAAAGAAGAACAAGCAAGAAAAAACAGGGAAGCCCAGGCGCAAGCGAAGCGCTGAGCTTAGATGAAGCTGTTGCTGCTATTGCTGCCCACCTGGGCGAAATTGATGAAAACAAAATAAATAATATGTCGTATGTGTTTTTCCAAAGCGTTTTGGAAGCACTTGGGAAAAGGATTAACTTTGAGTCTGTTTCCAATATGTATGGCAAGACTGTCTTCGACAAGAAGGGCGGAGAAGCCATTAACAATATTATAGCCCAAGCTAATCCGTTGTCTAAGCCGAGTACAAGAAACAGCGCATCCACCTTACTGCATATGCCTGGTTCTATGACTATTATCGAAGCAGGAAGCAACCAGAAAGAAGCTGCAGAAAAGGTTCTTGGAGATATAAGCTGGTTCGAAGATTTCTTAAAATAAAAGGAGATTGTTATTATGAATAGTTATGAGTTATATGAAAAAGTTATAGCTGCGTCAAGTCTTGATGAAAGCGCTTTTAATGTCGCCGCTAAAAACTGGATTGGTTGCACTGAAGAAGCACCATTTGAAGATGAGAATGCTAAAGAATTATACAGTAAGGCAAAAATATGCTACGTTAAGTGGAAAAATAAAACTATCGATGGAAACATTTCTAAACAGCGCATGATTAATTATGTTCGTGAAATTGCTAAAATGAACCTCCCAAATCCTTATAAATGGGAACCTCTGATTGTTATTCCGGTTGAAGAACCAAAGGAAGAATCTAAGGTAGAATTAGTAGAAGAACCTGTTGAAGAACCAAAAACAATTGCTGAAGTAAATGTTTTCGAAGAGAAAAAGAAAGAACCTCAGCGTGTATTAGGTGTCGTTCCAGAAGAGAAGCCGCATTTGTTCGGCAAGAATAAGAAGCGTGGTTCAAGATGACAGTACGCGAATTAATCAGAGAACTGGAAGAATATCCTATGGATCTTCCAGTGGTAAATGATCTTCAGGAAATAGACGAGGTTGAATATGACGAAGGTTACTACTTGAATAATGGCGGATATGACTATTCCGGCGCTGTAGTTTTGAGGTGAGTTCAATGACAGTCAAAGAATTAATCAAGTTATTGAAAAATCTTCCGCAAGACGCAACTGTAACCTATTGGCATAATCAATACGGCAGAATAGATGTTGATGAAGCATATGCTTCAACTGAAAATTTATTGTTTGGTCAAACAAAGAACTTTGTAACCCTTAAGGGCAAATCGGAGGAAGATTAATATGCTTTACGGAGAATATATCGAGAAAGCAAAGGATTTAACTATTACTCAGGCTGATAATGGACTGTGCTATGTGGAACCTATGTGGAGAAGTATTCTCGATGATAATGAACTGTACTTCAATGAAATCTCAGATGCCAAAGTTAAACCAGAGGATGTTCTTGAAGTTTTAAAGCTTGAGGTTGAAAAACGAAACACTGTCAACTCAAATAAGCCTTATGTGCTAAACTGGCTTTACGATCTGATTACTACACAGGTTGAGCCTGCGATGTTGCAAGAAGAAACTGATTTTATCAAACAGGTGACTGAGTTCATGAAAACGAATCACGAACTTCAGGAATGATTAATGGGGAGTGCCTTTTGCTGGCACTCCCCTATTTTCTTACAACTGGTCGTCTTCATTGTTGTCGATTAGTTCCATAAGATCGTCCTGATCTTCGTCGCCGTTTGACTCTTTAGGTCCTTTTAGCATACTTTTTGCGGCATCTTTCAACCACTGTGGTTCGAAGTCAGGATCAGATTTTATATTTTTCTTTTCCATTTTAATCCCTCCTTTTAAACAAGATACAACAAGAGAAGGGATATGTCAAATTCGTAAGAATCAGCAGACGCTGTTGACCATAAATTAATAAAAATTTTAGGAGGCGTTAGTATGGCCTGGGATGAAATTAAGTTTAAAATCTCTGCAGATATGGACTTTGGCAACGCAATAAATCAAGTCAAGGCTATTAAAGATGGCATAGGTGAGTTGAAAGACAGTATTACCGATATGCCAAACGTTAGTAAAATTTTAGATAATTCTTTGGAAAGAACTGCATCTGTTGCAACTTCTCTTTCCGAAAAACTTGAAAGACTTCAAGCTGGAAAATATAAATCTGATACAGAGCGCAGCTCGTTAGAAAAAAGCATTTCAAACGATGTATCTGAATTAAACACAATGAGATCTCTTCAAACTGGTCGAGGAGATTTTAGCGTTTCTTTGGCAAAGTCATGGTTTGGTGGTCTTCCAAGTGCAGTTCAAAAAGAGCTTGATTCTGTTATGCCAAAGGTTGCGTCAATCATAAAAACAAGAACAAGTTCTATTTCTGGAGGAAGCAAATTATTTACAGGAAGAACTCAAACAGAAATTGCTTCGCAGGCAATTCAAGATCCAGAAATAAAGGCTGTTGCTTCAAAACATTTGAAGTCTCAAATGTCGCAAAATCAATTAAAACAACTTATAGAGGATATGATTCCTCATATAGTTCCTGCCAATAGATTAAATGGGTATCAAATAAAGCGATATGGATCTGTACTTCAGAACGAAGCAACAGCATTAGCAAAAGGAAATATACTTGATTTATTTCCACAGTCTTATCGTTCTGCTTATCAGAATAAAGGATATGAAAAACGCAGCTACAACGCCGAACAAGGCGAAATGGTTTTAAGTCAAGAAGCCATAAAAGAATTAAATCAGATGTTAGCTACACGTCCAATAATGGCAAAAGCAGCTATTGAATCTGGCATTGGTCGAAGAAATAGTCGAGGCATTCTTGAAACAAAAAAAGAAATAAGCAGACAAGAATGGGAAAATTATCGTGGAGCTTTGTACGATGAATTAATTACGCGAGTTTCAGGCTACGGAAAAGGAAAAATTAGCCCATATTCATCTATCAAAGCAGATACAGATAAGCTTGTATCAAGATTAACTTCTTCTACTTCCGGCGAAACTATGACTGGTATGCATGACATAGAAAAATATGAAAATCCACATTTTTGGTCTGCAAAAACCGGGTCTAATAGATATACACAAATTCGCAACGAAGGCAGAAGAGCAATAGACGAGTATGTCGTTACAAAATATTCACCGTTTTTAAAAAAGGATAACGGAAAAGAAGTGTCTCCTCAGGAAGTTATGATAAGTGAAAGTCATAATACAAGACTTCTTGGGCGCGGCAAATGGAAAAACAATGACGATGTATCTGATACAATAGCTTTGATTTCTCTTGCAGGATATGATCCAAAAGATAAAAAGCAAGAAGAACAGTTGTTGGATTTGTATCGAAATGGAAAAACAATAAATGGTAAACAGTATATTGCACAAAGCACACACGGCAAAGGCGACGATCAAGTTATAAGAATGATTGAAAAATCTGCTTATGATCGTGTTGCTGAACAGGAAAATGCGTGGGCTAGAACAAGAAAGATTAACGGAACATATTGGGGCGGCTTCAACGACGCAGAAATTCAACGCAAAATAAATTCTTCAGAAACGCCAATAACAGCTAAAGACTGGGGTAAGCATTTTGAAATGCTTAATAAGGCATGGACTCCATCGTCTGATGTTGGTCTTGATCTCTCAAAGAAAAAGGTTGCAGTTGTTGATTTTCAAGGTGCAGGCGATGGTGCAACTTGGGCTTCAAATAGAATGATAGCAGATTCTGGACAAATTCGTTTTGGCGTTGGAGGCAAAGGTTCCGTTTTTGTTTTTGACGGGAAAAACGTTGGTGATTTTGGATCAAAATCTGGAATTGCAGATGCCAATGGACATGTTATGATGCGTGGTCCAGACGGAAAAATGTTCGATGTTTCCGGATACGATATGATTATTCCTCTTGACGCTATCAAAAACCAAGGAGCGTATAAGGACGAAAATGGTAATTTCTATTCCGGAGAGAGGTCAAGTGAAATAGCAACAGCTCTTGCCAGACGCTACGGAATTGGAATGGTTGCAAACTATTCAAAAGAAGATATTTCGTCTGATAAAATTGGCACACAAATGGCCTCGTTTATTAATTTTAATCCAGCGGTGCGTGATAGACAAATCGAATTGGCTATGGCGCGAATGAGAGAACTTGAAACAGAGTCTGGCCAACTGAAGTATGTGTTTGGAAACGATAATGACTGGTTAAGCAGAAAGGTAAAAGAAGATCCACAGTTGCTTAACACAGAAATGGCGAAACGTAGAGTTGATAACTATAAACAGTCATTAATGAATCGAATTGTCGGTGGAGAATACATAAACTTTGGAGAAGATAGCGGCATTGCCGATATGCGACTTGCGGCAAGCCCCTTAGCTTCATATCTTATGTCCCACGGCGGAATAAAAGACGGTAAGGTTTTACCGGAAACAATCGCAAAAGCAAGAGAATATTTAGGAAATGAATCAGAAAAATATACAGACGAACAAATTTCAAACATGATTGTTCCAGATGAAAACACCGTTTTGGATTTTGCTCACAAAGAAAAAGATCATGTAGCCGTAATTCGTTCTCCTACTGGTTATGGAAACATGGTTCATGCAAAAAATGTTGCTGCTGCTGCCGAACCTATTTATAAAGGCTTTGGAATTGCAACAGATGCTGGAATATATGTTTCTGATAAACATTTAAAACCGCTTCAGAGCGCAGATTATGATGCAGATCAAGCGAAAGTTATATATGATGATGAATTAAGAAAAAGCGTAGAAGAAACTTTGAAAACGCAACATTTCGAAGAAGCTTCTGTTCCGTCAAAAACTGTTGAATATTCGAAAAAAGAGCTTGCAGATCCTGCTGTTCAACAAACGTATTTTGCAAACAGAGGCGCTGCTATGTCTGCAGCGATGGGCGCAGGTGCATCTGGAATCCGAATAATGCAACTTGATTTAAGCAAGCAATCAAATCAACAGTTCATCAAAGAAGCACAACGTCTTGCTAATTATTATGATACATGGACAACGCATAATAAAAGCGCCGAAGAGGCAGATATAAAAGATGCAGATGCTTGGGGAACATTTAAACTGGCAAAAGAATATACAAAGTTTTCTGACAACATTCAGAAATTCATTATGAAGGAAGATGAAATTCCTGAAGAATTGTCTGAAAGTGATATTTACAAAGCAGAAAATGGAAAGTATGTAAATTTAAAGGCACTTAGAGAGCTTGGTGTTGACAATGTAAATCTTCCTGCTGCATACATGGCCAATCATTTAATCGGCGTTGCTGCTCAAAATAAGCTTTATCGCAGCGGCGGTGTTGACACAACGTATATGGATGCCATTGGTGAAGCCATGGAACATATGGGATATGGTGATGCCGGACCTGCCAGACAGAAATTAATGAAGACCATGCGCTCGTTGCTTCCTCAGTTTGGAACCGGAGAACGTGCAATGTTGACGCCAGAAGAGACAAGAGCTCTTCAAAGCATGGAAGAACAAGCAATGCAAGAACTTATTGCTGATTCTAGGCAGTATCTTAATCCCGCCTCTGGTAAATTTACATACACAAACGAAAGAGGAGAAATAAAAGAATATAAGACGGCTGAAGATTTAGCTGAAGCCAGAGCTAAAAATTATGGTATTATTACAGCAAGAAATGCAATTGGATCATTTGGCATGACACAAGATCGTTTGCGTCATGTGTTTGGTGAAAATTATGATAAAAATTTTGTCAATGCAACAGCATCAACTATAGAACTCTTGCCAGAAGATAAAGAAAAACTGGAATATGCTCAAAAAGAAGAAGATATTAATAAAAGAATTGAAGAAAAAGAAGAAAAAATACGCAAAGCAAAATCATACCAAGCAAAGAAAAGTAATAAAAAAGAAGTTAAACGCGCTTCTGTTAAACAACAACTTTTAGATAGAGAAATTGAAACTCTTGAACACACTCTTCATGTTGATGCAGATACTGATATAGACAAAGAAATTGAATCAGAAAAAATTTATGCTAGAAGTGCAGATGAGGGTTCTCAGCTAAAAGCCTCTGAAGACAGGATATCAGGTTTAGAAAAATATAAAAACCTTATCAAAAAGCGTGGAAGCTTGAACAATAAATCAACCGATGAACAAGAGTTAGAAGCACTTTATGCAGAACAAGCTAAATTAAAACAAGCTCGCGAGGAAAATCTTAAAGCCATTGAAATGCGCACAGAATATCAACAGCTTCTGTCTGACGCTGAAGAATATAATAGTGAGCTTTGGGGATTCCAGAAGGGCAAAGAAAACAAGATAAATGATTCAAAATCTTTCGCAGAAAAATATTGGGGAAGATCTTATTATCAAAGTCTTGAGCGAACGAAACCGCTTGGTGAATTTGAAAAGCGCATGGAGGAAAGCACGCTTGACGAAGACCACAAACAGGAAATGCGTCAAGGAATTGCAAATGCCAGATTTAAAATCGAAGATAATATTCAAAAAGATTTTGCTAATAAATCTATTCTTTATGCAAAAGAACTTTCAGAAAATTTGACAGACGAGTTAGACAAACAGCAAAATGCTTTAACGCCTCAAAAACGAAAAATAAACCAATATGATGAGTCTATAGAAAATGCCAAAAGTTTCTCTTCTCTTATGAGAACTCGTCTTGAAAAAGGTAAAGTAGATCCAATTTGGCAAAAATTATATGAAGAGTCTATAGAAGAAACAGATAAATATATTGAAGCGGCAGAAAAAAGCAAACAGCAACTGATCGAAGAGTATACAAAGCAAAACGAAAAAGCCGGACGTAAAACTGTCAATGGATTATATGAGAAATACGGTCTGAAAAGCAAAAACTCTCTTGCTACGCGAGTTGAGGCACGAAAAGACGAAATTCAATCTGTCCGAGATATTATAGGGAAAAAGCACGAAGAAGGATATTACACTGATGATGAATACAACGAGATATCTGCGCAACTAGATGATTTAGAGCAAAAGTCTACTAAAGTTTCAGTTGCCACGCAAGATATGATGAACAAGGTTGGCGACGTTGTAAACAATCTTGCTCATAGACTTACTCATCAGCTTTTCCAACGAGCTCTTCAGGAAACCAAACGCTTTATTAAAGAGTTTGATTCTTCGATGAATGAAATCCAAGCTATCACACTGAAATCCGACAGTGAAATGCAAGGCGTTCGTTCTCAGACGGTCAATAAAGCTATTGGTCTTCGGACTTCCGTGTCTAATGTAGCAACAACTGAAGCGGCTCTTTATCGTCAAGGTTTAAGCGACGCTGAAGTTTCTTCTCGTACAGACTCTATTATCAAATTTGCGACAGTTACAAAGCTTAACGTCGCCGAAGCAACAAAGATTATTACCACTGCTCTTCAGAACGACTTGGTTCCTTCTGCGGAACAGGCTATGGATGCTCTTGTGGCGCTGGGTGACAGTGCTGCAACAACCGCCGCTGAGATCGGTAAAGGTATGCAGAAAGCCGCTGCATCTGCTAAAGTTGCGGGTGTATCTTATGCGGAACTCACAGCTTTGCTTACCATTGGTACTTCCGACACTCAGTTAAGTGGTACACAGGTTGGTACTGCACTTCAGACTGTTTTCTCCAGAATGAGACGGCTTAGTATCTCCGGATACACTGCCGATCAAAACGGTGAAAAGACCACTGCGTCTGATGCTGAAGCTGCGCTGAAGTCCGTAGGTGTAGATCTTTGGGATGATAAAACCATTGGCAAGATGCGTTCAGCCTATGATGTTCTTTCTGATCTTTCTAAGGTTTGGCAGAACTTAAGCGACGCCCAGAAGAACATCGTCATGAATGCTTTAGCCGGAACTCGTCAAACCAACGTCTTCTCTACCTTAATGGAAGGTATGTCAGAAGATGGCGGTGCGACGCTCGATAAATATCTCGGCTTAGCGGAAGGTTCTGAAGGAATCACTCAAACCAAGTATGAAATTGCAATGCAGAGTCTCGCTGCATCAATGGATACTGTAAGAAGTTCCTGGGATTCTGTTGTTGAAAGCATGGTTAACGGCGGATCTGTTACTGGAATTTTAGACAGCGTTTCAGGATTCCTTCAGATGTTCGCAAATGCAGGAGATATCGGACAAGGTATGTCTCTTGTTGCAGGTGGAATCGTTGGTATTGGTGTTGCTCTTGCATCTATAGCTAACACCAATCCCGTGATAAAAGCGCTCAGTACCGTATTCGGATTAGCGGCTGGTTTAATTACAGCAGGCGGAATTTCCGCTTTTGCAAACCTGTTTAATCCAGAGTCTGAAGATGAAAGAAAAGCAAGAGAAAGCCAAGAAGCATGGTCTTCTATACAAAAATCTTATTCGTATACTAAGTCTGATGAGAGTTCAATAAACAAAGCAATAACAGAAGTCGAGAAAGCCGGTAAAGCATGGAAAGAACTCGACAATGAAACCAACACTGATAATCTTGTTATTGCTTTGGGAAACCTTGGAAACGCATTTCCTGCTGTTTCTGATTCTGTAAAAGACGCTATTGCAGACTTAAATAACTGGACCAAAGCAGTAGACGATGCAAAAGAAAAAGCAGATCAATTTACAAAAGGTAATATTGAAAATCAGATAGATAAAATCGTTGGATATATTGATGAATACACCCCACAGAATTACAACGCTGCAATGAAAAGATTCGCATCTCAAGCAGATCTTCGCAATGCTGGTACGTATTTAGCTAATGGCGTTGGGAAAGAAGCTAGCTTCTGGGGATATGGCGGTGGATTAATTGATCGCTATAATAAAGGATGGCTTGATTATAATTTAGATGTAGATAAATTAATGCAATCCGGAAATGAAAACGATAAAGCAAAAGCATTAGTTTATGGCTATAGAAACAGCGAAGAATTTAGAAAAGTTGTTAATTCCGTTATAACGAACAAAGAGCTTCTTTCAGATTTAGGCGGAAAAACAAATGCGGATGACTTGTTAAAAGCGGGCGATTTTGCAAGCCGAGCTTCTAATGCTTTAGATCTTGTAATGCAAAAGTCTGGTGCAGTTGATGCGCTTTCATTAGAAGTTTTAGCGGATACGCTTGGAATAACAAAACAAGAACTTACAGAGTTTAACGATACTACAGGGCTTTCTTCTCAGAAAAAGTTTTATAAATTAGCGACCAACAACAGCGGTGTTAGAAGCTGGATACAGGAAAACAACCCAGCATTATATTCTCAATTCTTTGATGAAAATGGAAATCCAACATCGTTCTTTGAAGATGTTGTAAGAAATCCAAGTGATAATGAAGCTAAAGCAATTAATCAAATGTATACGGCCTTGATCAATGAAGCTAAACAAGGGGACGTAGAATATAATACAAAAAGAAAACAAGCAGCCTTAGCTTTCTTTAACGAAGATCTTTCGTCGAGAATGCCGTTCGAAGAAATGGCGACAGAAGAATACGATTCTGAATTTTTAAAGAATTTATTTATAAAATCGCTCGGAGAATCAGGTATCGTTGATGAATATGGGGATTACAACAAAGATGCTTTGAAAGCATTTGTTGTTAATTTTCTTAATGGATGGAAAGATGGTACAGGCAACGCATTAAATGAGTATGTAGAAAAAAATGCTGATTATAGTGATTTTAAATATTATATTGATAAAACTGATCGCAACACATGGTTTAATAATTACGAAGATGCAATTCAGTATGCTCGTAGAAACAAGATAGATTATAATGAGATTAAGGGACAAAACGGCGAAAGCGCATATCAATCTGCTGCAAAAACAACAGATGCTTTATTGGCCACAAAAGATGCAGATAAAACAGCGAGAAATCTAAACACCGCTTTAGACGTTATTCGGAATGTTTCTTCCTTGCAGGAACTTCAGTCTGAATATGACAAGCTTGGATTAGGGCAAGAACTTACTAATGTTTTAGGTTCTAACAATACACTGCTTGGCTTGTTTGAAATGATGCGGAACGACATTATTAGTTATTCCGAATTCCAAGATTACGCAAGCGATCTTTCAGCCGGAAGAACTAATAGAGCTGGTCTTGTTTCTTCTATTTATGAAAACCTGATTAGTGGAGACTTGTCTGTTAAGGATTTCAGATCTCTTCCTGCTTATTCAGAATTATATAAGACGTTCTCATCCATCGTTGGCGATTCTGCAGATGCAGTATTAAATGCTATCGAAGATGGAGTTAAGAGTGCCGATTTAACCAATGCGTTCAATAAATCTATTATTGAGCAACGAATTAAAGAAGCAATGCCTGCGTCCAATTATCTTAGCGAAGCAATTGCTTATGCTACAACAATGACGACAGGAACTGCTCTCCAGCAACAGGAATACAATGCGAATAAGACAAAAAGTGATACTGAATTTGCGAATTATGCGGCTGCAATTAATA
>Ga0326513_10000763_pt1 | contig 27283 bp, 42 predicted proteins | sample 2_2465_0518_D_FD_203654 | JGI IMG/M metagenome (GOLD analysis project Ga0326513, IMG submission 203654) | Bovine rumen microbial communities from UC Davis, California, United States - 2_2465_0518 | ecosystem: Host-associated > Mammals > Digestive system > Stomach > Rumen | place: USA... | reverse complement strand
GTCGCCGGCATGGGCCTCCGGGGGTCCTCCCCTCGGTCAACTTACCATTGACCATCAGATCCATCTGAATCGTCTGCAACCTTTGCTTTCTTCATTTCGAAGCCGACCTTGTTGCTCTTCATAGCGTTGCAAATGTAATGTGCAGCTTGTAAGTTGTTCCAGTCCTGTGCTGCCGCCTGTGGTGATTCATACCCGAACTCTTTCCATTTGCTGATAGGAATTATTTCATCAACAACAAACGATAACGGATGTTGCGGATCGCTGGGCTCATCGTAATGTATAGGCCCGAGTCTGCCGTGGCATATACCGCACTCGCACCCTTGGGCTTTGAGTCGGGCTCGGTGTTTGCGACGGAGGGTACCGTTCGAGTATCGTGGGTTACTCATGCTGCAGATCCTTTCCCCATGAAAAAACTCTGGAATTGTCTCCAGAGTTCCCTTCGTATCTTTTCTTTTTCCAGCTTAATCTTATAGCAATCACAATATGACATTCTATGACACATTTATTTTTTTTATAATTTTTCTGATGCTGATAATGATCGGCAATCTCTTCGGCACTGTCTCATAAAGGACATCTAACTCATCCCACATGGTATACCTCCATCACTTTTTCAAATTCTAACAACGCTTCGCCGTGTAGCCTTAACGTATGCCGCCAGGAATACCCCATGTCATAGGCGATGGCTTCCCACCGTTCCAGCTGCACATACCGCATACACAGAAGCTGATAGTGTTCTGGATCTCTCACCTTCCCAAGCAGCTCAAGTATTTCGGCACGTTTGCGCCACAGTTCCGACTTGGTGCGGAGCAGATTACCTTCCAGATCGGCCAACTCGTCCGCAAGCTTTACTGCTGTATTACCAACGGGATCGCCTGGGTTTCGTGCGTGTGGCATTCCGTCCAGACGTATTCCGGTCAGCGTGATCTGCTCAGCTCGAAGCTGTTCTATTTCGGTTTCGATGGTCCTTATTCTAATATCAATGTGTCGTATCTGTTGCAGATATTCTTTCGGTGTCATATCAATGTCCCCCTTGATCTTATGTGTTTTCACTCTATAATTTCACCCATATTAGCCACGCGATTATTACCATACAAAGCAAAGTCGTAACACAAAGGAGAACTCCTGCTACTGTCTCAAATGCTAGTTCCACTTTGGCTGGCATAGCCTCTTTCCCTTGCAGTGCTATTAAGCAGAATATTAACAACGCTAACGCCGACAAAGCTATTTTAATCACGATAATCATTCCCTTTTTACCTCCCATAATCTTCGAATCGTTCGCAACTTCTGAACACGAATTTATTGTTGCACCATCTGGCGAGCCTCTTTGTAATGGCCGGCGCGTTCGGCTTGTCGTAAATCATAACGTATGGATCGTATCCGATTTCCTTAAGTTTATAAACGCGCTCCAGGTCTTGCTCATGTGTTGTGTTGAAGTTGGTTAATACGTAAACTCTTAAATGCCTATCATCTTTTTTAAGCAATGGCCTAATCTGTTTTAATTTCTCATAGGTTTGCGTCTCGTAATTATCCCACGCGAAGTGAATCATTTTAATTTTCATTCTGTTAAGCTGGTCGCATCCCTTGTCAGTTATTAGCCTCGCGTCTAAACCTTGTGAAAAGTTTATTTCTGCCTTTGTGCTAATAAGTGAATCGAAAAGCCGCTCGCAATCCTTTGATGCTGTTATATTTGGATCCAGTATCACGATCTCGCTTTGACCGTTCCAAAATTCTTCTACATCCGCAACGGTATGTGTATTCCCTTCTTTGGCTTTTACGATACAGAACGGACAACCACGCGGGCAGCCGCGAGTTAGAAACCCATAGGCTTTATCAGCTTTGTATAACTCATAATCTGGGTATTGGTGTTCTATCTCGTCTGGTAGCGTGTTGGTTAAATCGTACCCGCTGCCCCCCCTAAAAATCTTATCGGCGTTTATGCAGTAATCAACATCCTTCGTATAAGTTGCATCGAATACTTTTGACTTATAAACTATGTCGTAGTGCTTTAAGCCGTTCCACCACTCAACCGAATCGCCACGGCCTTTGTGGTATGCCGATAATTTCATTAGTGCCAGATTCGGAAAGTTATGGCTGTCAACGTCTATTAGACCGATTTGCATTTATCTAACTCCCATGCTATCTCATAAATTACATTAACGGTTCCTGATTCCCTTCCGCCTTCGGTTCTTCCACCGAGCATCTCTGTCCTGTGCATAGTCTCGGTATACTGCTCTATCCCTCTTGGCCGACAGAATGATTTCCCTTCTCTCGTCCAAGGATTTTCTATAGGCTATGTACCGCTCGCATTCCGCATGGCATCCAGGTGTCCTATCTTTGCAATTCTTGCAGCACTTATTTTCGCTACTCACTTATCCTCCCACTCCTCGTGCGACAGGTGCCATCCTCCATTCCAAAGCAAAGCTGTTGTGGCCATGCTGCAGCATACTGTTTTTCTTCCCGGACTTTCCTGCCTTTGCTCCATCTGGTTAGCCGTGGTTCCGGTTCCAAGCTGACCAGAACATACTCGATACAGTTGATCTCAAATATCGGATGCTCATACTGATACACACTGTCCCGATCCACCTGATATCCACTGAAGGGTTTGATGTCTTCAATGTCATGTGTGACCTCTGTTGACTTCATGATCTGTCTTCTGGTCTGTGGTGTTACTATATTTCTCGTGCAGTTGTATGACCGCTTCATCTTGCCATCTTCCGATGTCTCCGCATTCTTCAACATGTATTTTGCGATTCGCTGGTAGTTATATCCGTGCAGCACTTCGATGTGCACATGCCCGCTCCTCCAATACTTTGCGAGAACCTCTGTAGGTACATCGCTCATGACGATATGATGATGAGGTCTTCCGAGTCGTTCGCCATACCCAAACGAATCAATCATCTTCACCTGGTAATGATTCTTCCTTGCCCATCTCTGGATGTTTTTACGGAAGTTTCTCAGCCGCTTCATGCATTCTTCCCGATCCAGCTCTTCTCCGAAGGACGGATCATTCTCATATGTCAGCGTGATCCAAAGATCTCCCGGGACAAAATTATGGTTGAGCTTGGCTGTCAGCTCACGCTCTCTGTTCACTTTGTTTACTTTTGCAACGGCATCAGGCGTCACGTTTTCTTTCGGTCTGCGTTTCTTTCCCCTGCCTCCGGCATTCGTCGTTGCTGATTCACGGATCAGAATCGTGCGCCCTGCCACTGTGATGTATCTGCTCTTCATTTTCTGTCCCGATTATTAATATTAACTATCAAGGTTTCGGGGAGCATTCCACTCCCCGTAATTTTTCCTATATTAAGGTAATGATCAGTCGTCAGATTCCTCCCCGGGTTTCGCCTTGTCATCACTTACATACCCAGCTGTGCAGGCATTGATCAAATCGATGTACCATTGCAAATACACCTGTGCTTTTTCAAGGTCTTCCGTTGGGTTCCTTGTTTCCTTTTTCCCGAATCTTGAAACATACTTCAGGATATTTCCTTTGTAATACCCTGCCAGTTCTTTCACTGATAGTTTGTCTCTGATATAATCGATCACTTCTATCCTGCCACTATAGTGTGACGGATGATGAATATTGTCTTGCTGCTCCTGGATCGCCATATCAAGCTGCCTCTGCTGTTTTTCCTTTTCGATATCTATTTGAATGATTCGTCCATCCCAGGAGCGTAACTTCTGGATCAGCTCATCCATTTTATCCTCGAAATTTACTCCACCCATGCTGCCACCCCATTTCTATATGTGATCCCTGATCTGCCAATAGCTACATGCTCACGGTTTCCAGTTTTATCTGTTTCAATGCAGCAGTAGCAATTTCGGCAGTCTTTACTGCAGCATTCTGCAATTTCCTTTTTCTGTGCCATCTGCACATCGCACTCACGTCGTATGATTACTTTTTTTCTATTATCTTCCTGCTCTTTCATAGTGTTCCTCCTAAATGTCTGCGAAGCTCCCGCTCTTTATAGATTGCTTTTCTTTCGAGTTCTTCTGCCTGTTTTGGCCAGCTTCGTTTGTACAGTTCCCGTGCTTTCTCTTCTAATTGTTTTATTTCTGAACGGAGTCTCTTTTCATAGATCTTGCTTTGGTTTCTGATCTTGTCGACATTGTCATGTTCGTCTTTCGCGATTTCTTTCTGCCTTTTGTAGGCTTCCTTCTGGTTTTTCTCGATCGTCTTTTTAAGAGCTTTCTGTTCCGGATCATCCAATACACACAAGTTTCTTTTGCATGCTATGAGTGAATCCCCTTCCAGTCTTCTTTCCATGACTGTGCACAACGTGTCTCGTTCCGGGCAATGCAGAAAAGAGCCGTACTCCTTTACATGTTTTTTTCTCAGTTCTTCATTCATCTTCAACCTCTACCATCCGATATCTGCTGAATCTTGTTTTTCCGGCTTGATTTGAGCTGATTCCTGAGTTGATTTGATTCTGGCTGTCTCCCGTCATTCTTGATAGTTCTACAGGAGAATCTGCAACAGCTTCCGGCAATTCAAACTTATCCTTTGTCACTTTGAGATATAGCTTCATCATCAATACAGTCCTCAGCATTTATTTATCAATGGTTCCGCTTTGTTTTACTGTCTTTGATCTCTCAACTATGATCTTGCCGCCCTTGTTTCCGATCTTGAGATTCGTCTTGTCAATTCTGATTCCGACAGATTCGATTCCTCCTTCGGCAATAACTTCCGCAATTTTGCATATCGCCTTATATGCTTTTGCTGTTCCAGCAGGCTCCCATCCATAGTCCGGAGCCTGCTCTCCGATCAGTTCATCAAGTCTTTCTTTCAGTTCTTTCTTTTTTCTGGCCAGTTCTCCTCCGGCACAGTTGCAGCTTTCCGTTACCAATCTATCGGCTTCCGCCTGCGTATCCGCGCTGACAAACTGTGTCTGGCCACAGAACTCACATGTGCCTGTCATCCCTTTTGCCATATTTTGAATACCTCCTTCGCATCTTATCGATGATATATTCCCGATCTGGCATCAGCTTTCCAGTCAGCATCCGTGTTATCCTCCTGGCATTCTCCGTCTGCAGGTCTTCTTCCTGTCGTGTTATCCAGTTCGGTTTTCCTTTCAACATGTTTTCGTCCTTTACAGCCCATCGATAAAGTGATTGCCTAAGCCGGACAGGATCATCACTGAAGTTAAGAACAAAATGCCCAGTATAGACCAGATCGGGCTATTTTCTTTTATTCTGTACCGCTTCATGCTCCTACCTCCGTCTGTTCATAGATCTTTGCTGCTACTTCGTCTACATCGTACTGGCGTGTTCTCCCGAGCCGGATGAACCCCAGCCCTTTGACCGTCTCATATGTCCGGTCATTTCCCCAGCCCATGCAGCGTTTTATCTGCTGGATGTTCACGAACTCCGCTCCTCCGGCAGACCGCTGCAGGGCTTTTCTTATGCTTGTTTTGGTCATGGTTATATCCTCCGTGTTATAATGTCCCCGAAAGGACGGTGTGTTGTCGTGCGTAGTCACCAGATTCCTAATCGGGCCATGATCAGCATCGCGATAAATGCTCCGCACATTCCGCTGAGTGCTGGCAGAATATACTCACAGATTATTTCCCTTGAGCTATGTTCATGCCTTTTGATTCTTGCCATCTGTTTTACTCCTCTTCCTTGTAAAATAGTTCTGCAAAATCTTCGCAGCCTCCTGGTTACCATCGATTTTCCCATTCTCAATCCGACTGATCACGCACTGCGGAACGCCAGTTTCTTCGGACACATCAGACTGCCGCTGCCCTCTCTGGATCCGCTTCACTTTTAAATCCATTCCGATATTTTCCATCTACGAATCTCCTTTCCTTCCTGTAGGGATTGTTTATTCATAGGAGTATGTCAATACTTCTATGAATATGGTATTCGTAGAATATCATATTCATAGGAGTATGTCAATACTTCTATGAATATGGTATTCGTAGAATATCACGAAGTAACTTATAAGGTTACTTTATCTGCAAAAAAAATTCTCACAGGATCTTTGATGTCGAGCAATTCTATCATGGCATCAATTTCATCACTGCCGAAAACCTTTTTATCCATCTTGGTATAGAAGGTCTTTGGAGTGATTCCAATAGCTTTTGCGACATCAGACTGTGAGAATCCTTTTTCTGCGATGCGTCCTCTTAAAGCATTCGTATCTATCATTTGCAACTCCTTTCTTCGTAACTTATTAAGTTACTGCCATTTTATTCCTAGCATAATAACTTGTCAAGTTATTTTTTTCTTGACTTGTAACTTTTTTGTGCTACTATGAAGTTACTCACAATATAAACCCTAGAAAGAGGTGTTGAAATGGCTAAAGGAGAAAGAATCAGGAAGCTGCGTGAACAATATAAAATGACACAAGATGAGCTTGCTGAAAAATTGAAGACCACAAAGCAAACAATATATAAATACGAGACAGGTGTTATAACAAATATTCCGTCTGATAAAATTGAAGAACTCGCGCTCTTGTTTAACGTCGAACCAAGCTATTTGATGGGCTGGGAAAATACAACTGCTTTCGAGCATGACACTCCCACTAATCTTATCACTCCCGCAGCATACCCGTTGCCAATTCTCGGGACCATTTGCGCTGGTAACGGCATCCTATGTGAGGAAAGTTTCGAAGGCTATTTCTTCGTCGACAATACCATCCGTGCCAATTACTGCCTCCATGTCAAGGGCGATTCCATGGTAGACGCAGAAATCTACGACGGAGACATCGTGTTCATCCGCAAAGAATACGACTACGAGGACGGCAAAATCTACGCTGTCGTGGTCGGTGCAGAGTGCAACGCTGTACTCAAAAAACTATACCGTGACAACGACAAGATCATCCTCCAGCCGTGCAACAGCAATTACAAGCCAGTCATTGTGAATCCGGACGATGTTTTTATCGTTGGAGAGTGTGTGGGAGTGTACCGGGCGTATTAACATCCTCCTAAACAGGTGCAACACATAAAAAATGTGTGTAATGCGCATTTTGTTGTTGACAACAGTGTGTATAGTGTGTATAATATAATTGTAAGGAGGACAGGTACATGAGAGCAGACGAAATCGAAAAAATCATCAAGGCTGACGGATGGTACTTAAAAAATCAAAAAGGCTCTCATCGCCAGTACAAACATCCGACAAAGCCCGGAAAGGTAACAATCCCGTATCACCGAGGCGACCTTGATAAGAGAACTGCAAAGTCGATACTGAAGCAGGCGGGGCTTGAATAAAGCCCCCTCCCTTCGGTGTCTCTATATAGAAAGGAGCGCACTATGAAACTTATATATCCTGCAATTTTTTATCCCTTTGAAGAAGGCAACGGCTATACTGTAGAGGTTCCAGATCTTCCAGGCTGCGTGAGCGAAGGTGATACCCTTGCTGATGCTATCCTTATGGGAACAGACGCAGCTTCCGGTTGGCTCCTCGACGAACTAGAAGATGGTAACCCGGTTCCAGAAGCCAGCTCCGCTTCAGATCTGAAACTCGAAGAAGGCGGAATCGTCAACCTTCTTGTTTTGGATATGGATGCCTATGCTGAAAAGTATGGTAACAAAGCGGTCCGTAAAAACATCACCATTCCAGCATACATGGATACCTATGCTGAAATCCACGGTCTCAGTTTGTCTAAAGTCATGCAGGAAGCCATTAGCGAATATATGGTGAAATAAGCTTAATATTAACAAAGGAAAGGAATAATAAACAACGCCCCGGCTGCAACCAGGGCGAAGTGATCTGGCTGGAGATGGTACACCAACCAAAACAAGCACATATATTGTACCATCTTCAGCCCTGATAAATCAATAATTCGGGGGTTTTTGTTACTTAAAATCCCCTGCTTATATTTAAAGAAAGGGGCTGGTTCTATGGCGAAATACAAATATCGTCACCGTGAAACATACAAAGGTGTTGAAATCGACATCAAGGCAAACGGCACAGGCGAACTGACAGATAAAATCAACAAGCGCCGGGATCAGATAGACCGGTTGTTTTTAGATGTCAATACGAAGTTGAAACCGTTCATTGAATTGTATCTGGAAGCCTATAAGAAGAATACCGTTTCACCAGACACATATGCTTATCTGCAAAGTCTTGGCAGGAAAATATTAGACAGTATCGGTGACATTCCAGTGTCCAAGATAAAACCGCTTCAGGTTCAGAGCTTTCTTAACGAGCTCACCGACTACAAAGATGGTTACATCAAGAAGATCTATAATCTCACCTGCCAGCTGTTCAAACACGCTTACAAAAACGGTTTGACAACGACTGATTATTCCGCGGTACTTGAGCTGCCAAAGGGATCTCCATCCGAAACCGGCCGAAGCTTAACGGATAGGGAACGACAAGTCCTGCTGCAGGTTCTAGAAGGACACAGAGGCGAACTGTTCTGCAAACTCATGCTATACTGCGGACTTCGGCCTGGCGAAGCAATCGCATTACAATGGAAAAACGTCGATTTCAAAGCCGAAACGATAACAGTAGACAAATCCTTTAAGAGAAGCGGCTTCATTGGCCCTCCAAAGACTCAGGCTGCTTATCGCACCATTCCAATCCCAAGGCACCTGCTTCCTCTTTTGAAGAGAAACAAAGCAGGCCCATTTGATCCTGTATGTCTGAATAACGGCAAACCGTATAACGAAAGTTCCCGCAGGGCTATGTGGAAATCAGTCAAACGGCAAATGAATATCGCCATGGGCTGCAGAGTATATAACAGAAAGTTACTGCCGCCACTGCCTTTGGATCCGGATTTTGATATGTATTATCTCCGGCACACATACTGCACCGATCTGGAACGAGCCGGTGTCCCGATCAATGTCGCCAGGCGCCTTATGGGCCATAGCAGCATCGCTGTTACCTCAAGAATCTACACTCATGATAACATCGAATCGCTCGAAAAAGCACGAGCCTTAATCAATGGTGAATGGGAAACAGAACGGGAAAGAATCGCGCAAACCGTTGAAAAATAGCCGTTTCTCCCAATCTCAATTGGATAGAGTCGCGCACTACGAATGCGAAGGTTGGGGGTTCGAGTCCCTCATGGCGCGCCATACGAAAACCGTTGGAATTTCAACATTTCAGCGGTTTTCTGTTTTTTGAGTTTTACTTGTTTTTTGCTGCTTCTTTTGGAATATAATTCCTGTAATTTCCTCGTTTTTCCCGCAAAAATGGGAAAAATGGCGGGAAAATTTTCACAAAAAAAGAGGCTCCCGAAGGAGCCTGCTATCTGCAGCGAACGAAATACCACACAAGATATATAATTATCCTTTCTGTTTTTATTTATGAGCTGCAGACAAATCCGTTTTAGTAATTGGAAGCTCCATACACTCCTCGTAAAGTTTGTCGCCGGTTCCGTTAAGGCCCTGGGCTTTGTAACCTTTATAGAGAAAGTTGATGTTTTCCAGCTCGCTTTCGGTCATTTCTCCATTCATCCGGACGTACCGACACATCCGGAAGAAGGAATCATGTGCCAGGGCTTTAAGAGTGACCTGATCTGCTGTAATTTTCCGTACAAGCCACTTGACGCAAAGGACAATTAACGTTAGAATGCCAGCTCCGATTGCTGATAAAAACGATGTTAAAATAATAGTCATCACACTCATGGCAGCAACCTCCATTCGTCCGTAAATCCGCCGTCAACGTCTGTATCGTACCCAGCCTTCTTGCGCCGATAGGCATTGTACCTGATGATCAGGCGTTTTTTAAGAATCCGTATCCTTCTGGCCAATTTCATTTCTTGATGCTCCCTGCCCTTCTAATCGTCTTGATTCCTGCAATACCATCCCATTCTGCTTCAGAAGCAAACACCTTTTTCTGAAATGCTATGGTCCAGCCTTTTGTTTTCGGCCCATATATTCCATCTACGGTTACTACTTTTTTACCAAAATACCAGTTTAAGAATTTCTGCCATCTCTTTGTCTGTGCCACCGTATAATGGTCAACTGACTGATAGCTTGTTGGCAGCTTTCCTGTGTAGCCGTTCTTCGGCAGCTGTTTGGATTTTGGGTATCTGTTCACATCAACTGCGGTCTTGATCCCCGCTACTTTACCCGAATCAGAATACTGCCAAAGGTCATAATCAGTGAATCCTGCTTTTTTGCCATACTGTGCCAGCCATATCTTGGCAAACTTTTTGATACTGGTCTTGTTGAGATAGTTAGCGAATGTGTTGTAATTGGCATATACCATAGTGGCATAGCCGGCATCATTTGCTTTTGAACAAAACGCTTCACATACTTTTGTGCAATTCGTTTTGCCCAAACGCTTCATGACATCATAAGACAGCCTCCCGCCTTTCTCCCAGTCGAATGCAACAAACTGTATGTGCTTTTTATACGGTTTGATGATGTCCAGAAAAAACTTGGCTTCCTTCTCAGCCTCAGCAACAGACGTTGCTTGACTATAATGATATGCGGCTACCTTCAGGCCTGCCTTGATAGCATTTTCAATGTTGTGGGCAAATACTGCATCCTTGTAAGTGTCAAACTTCTCTTTGTGCCATGTCCCAGATGCCTTAAATATGACAAGATTACAGCCATCTTCCTTTACATCTTTGAAGTTCGCTACGGAAAGCTTGCCCTGCCATGTACTGATGTCAATGGCCTTTTGTGTAGCTTTTTTCTTCGCAGCTTTCTTGATCTCTTTCTTCGCCTGTTTGATCTGGAAAAGGTCAATACGATAAATGGCGAATACATTTGTAAGGGCTCTTGTTCTGTTGGCCACTATACCGCCACTTGTGTTTCCCTCTATCGTATATGCGGTCTGTGACGTGCCTTTTTTTCTTATTATGGCGAAATGGTCACGTGAACATTTTCCTTTGTTTCTGGCATTATTTCCGCCTCCTGTCCACGTACATATACAGATGTCACCTGCACGGGCGTCAGCCATTTTCACGTGCTGTGCGTGTGCGTGTAACCATTCTTCGATATACGGAACATAGAAGACTGGCTTCCCATCGTACCAGTGTTTCTTCCATCCTAATTTCCAGAAAATATACGTTCCGAATGCCACACACCATGCTGTGCCCCTGGCCAGCCCAAAATAGGACCATATAAAAGACCCACCTTTTCCAAGGTAGGTCTTTGCCTTCTCAACATATTTCTTAGCCTTTTCCACGGTTACACCTCCTGAGCATCTTCAGGATCATCAGCTTCGTGGTCGATTTCACTTGCCGTCATCCCTTCTCCGCCCTGCTGGTATTGGATGACCACCTCAGCACCGCGTTTAATATGCCATGCCAGTTCATCCGCTTTCAGGTGTGCATCTGTTACAGAAAAATTCTTCCATGTGTTCCATAACGCCATCGCAACGACCCATCCATCATTGATGAAGTTTGTGAGCACTTCGCTGTCCAATTCGATTGGACTGAGCCCAAGGGATGACAATATAATGTTAATAAGCGCCAATACCAACAACGCTAACCTGATGATTTTCTTTACTGTTTTATTCATGTCTGCTCCTTTCACTAAAAAGCCATTCTATGCTGTTTGCACTATGTGAAAAGTAGGATAAAGTAGGATAAAGTAGGATAAAATCCTACTCTTTTATGCTATCCATTCTATGCTTTTTCAGTTCCCTTCAGCCACAAAAGCCTGAACGTAATAGTAACTGATGTTGATACATTTGATGCAGATGTATTAGAAAATCCAACCCATAAATGAGTGTTATCCACAACATAATGCGTATGCGGAATAATACGATAGTTACCAGTCGACCAACCCATGACACCGACAAGGTTATACCCAGACACCCGTGCTGACGTAGGGATCGTTTTGGAAGCACCTTCTATATAACCATGTGCATTTATAGAAGCACCTGTTGAGATTGAGCATTCTGTTATCTTGTACAGGTCAGCTATACCGTTTTCGTTTACCGCAAATGCGTTTGACCTTGCAGTGTCACTTGTTCCGTTGCCAACTTCGAACAGGTTGTTGGCATCGTTGTTGTTGTAACGACCTACCACTGTTTGATCATCGCCATCTGCTTTGGTGTACAGCCCTGATGCGTGTGACCTGCCGCCGTTGGCTTTGCTCCCATAGCCTTCTGCGTGTGACCATAATCCGTTGGCGAATGTATACCCACCTTCTGCGTGTGACCCCTGTTCAACGGCTACAGAACCCCTTCCCTCTGCGTGTGCCGAAGACCCAGTAGCTTCGGTGTGGTAGCCTTCTGCATGTGAATAATTCCCAAACGCTTTTGTCGTAAGCCCCGATGCTTGTGAGTTTGCACCAAGTGCAATGCTACCTGCACCCTGTGCGTATGAGTTCGCCCCTGCGGCTATAATGTTATTGCCCTCAGCCACAGAACGTGAGCCAATCAGCCGTGCCCAATTAGCACTGTTCCATGCACCTGCTGTGGTAACAGCAACCTTGCAAATATACGGTTTGCCATCATATAGCCTGATTTCGCCAACAGGATATGTACTACTTGAGCTGAACTCCAACGCATCTTCTGCGTCCTCTCTTATGCCGAAAGTGAAATATGGGTTGTCCCCTGTTCCGCTGTCAGTATTCGCCATGCCATATCCTATGTTGGCAAGTTGTGTAGTCCCATCTTCCGCATAAAACCGCTGACCATTTGCATCAATTTCAGAGTGTGCCCCAGTCTTCTCGCCAAGCCTTGCACCATCTGTCCCAAACGAAGCTACGCTTATGCCGCCCTCAAACACTTCCATCCCATTACCATCAATTTGAGTATAGTTTGTAGTAGGGTTGTTTTCGGCATGAACCTTAATGCCGTTTTGATCAATGACCGTAATGTACTTGCTTGCCGTTTCTCCAGCTTCTGAAATACCATCGCCAATAGCTCCAGTATCGTATAGAGCTGTTTCTTTAGTGTAAGTTGTCATAAATATAAAGCTCCTTTCTAAGCTGGTGTGAACGTGCCAATGACATGACCGCCGTATCCACGTTGTGATATCGTTACGGTGCAGGTTCTATCGCTTGCCGTTGTTATCTGTACTTCTGAACCGTCTATAGTTCTGTAATACCATTTGAAGCATGACGCCGCATAATTACTTGTGACTTCCACGCCTTTCTGATACACGTGAGGTGTGAATGTCGCCACGCCGTTACTGATCGAATACGTATGGTCATAGATCAGAGTATTCTCCGCTATTTCTTTTACACCAGTCACGACAGCCTGTACGTCTTCGCCAGATCCGAATGTAATCTGGTCAGCCCTGATCGCTACCTTCCACTTCTGTTCTGTTGCATCGTACCAGGATGCAATAAAGTTGGTTGCATCACCAGTATTAAATTGACCAGTGGAATCAATATACATTCCGGCTACATTGCTGCTCACAGATGTTTTCCCGATCGAGTGAATGGATCCGTTTTCCAGTTGCAACCCGGCGATCGTTGCCCCGAATGCGTACAGATCCGACACAGCGATCTGGTCAGCTGTTATGGATTTGGCGACGATGTATTCACCGGACACATATTTTTCATATGCGTTCAGTTCTTCCAGCTGCTCTTGTGTAATACCGGATTCTGCCGGGTTGATCCTGTACCAGTTCTCATCTGATCCCTGGACAACAAAGTCACCGGCTACGATGGTATTTGCCTCGATCACGTCAGCAACTACGTGAACACCGGCCAAGGTCCCTGTGATCTGACCTTCTCTAATGACAGCATTCTCCAGCATACCGACGTTTACAAACAGATTCTTTACGGATTCTGTCGTAACATTTGCAAAGTCAATATTCGCATACTCAGTTTCGAGCCGCTTCACTGTCAACGCACCGATCGTTGCTTTTGAGAATGCGGCAGATGCAGCCGATACCTGTTCCGCTGTAAAAGAACTTGCTGCAAGCTGTTCAAACTGGCCAGTAACTGAAGTAATGTTTTCGGCCGATAAGCCGCCAGTAGTTACTTGATCAAAAATTGCCTGCAGCGCAGTAATCTGATCTGCAGTGAATGATTCCGCCAACAACGTGCCAAAATTTGCTTTTGTGCCGGTCAGTTCTGTGACCGTAACGTTCTCAGCAAGCACCTTAGCAAAGACCGCATTCTGCGCATGCAAGTCTTCAATGTCTGCCTTTTGTGCTATAAGCTGTTCAGTTTCAACTACCTTAGCCGACACACGATTAAATTTGGCATCTGCAGGGGATGTCATCTTGTTGTCATTCTGTGTGGCGCTTTCGCAAATGGACGTAACTGTGGTCGTGGCCTCTCCAGTAAAATCTATGAGCTGACTAGATACAAGGAACACCGTGCCTAGTTCATTCGTATTTTCTTTGACATCAAGGATCTCTTCGTCTGTCAGGTCTCCCGCTTCAAGCGCATTTTGCAGACCGATATAATTCTCGTATTCCTCCGGGCTCATGATCCGAATGAAAGATCCTGCTGTTATGGAATCATCCCATCCCATTTTGAACGTACCACCACAAAAGCGGATGCTCTTGTATTCAGCCATGATGCCATCGAGTATATCTTGCGTCATGAATGGGTTTTTGAATGTAATGTCCGGGTCAATCCCAGATGTAAGCAGCTCCTCCTGCAAAAGCCCCTTATCACACTGGATTCCATCCAGCTCTATGTCCCCCGCAGCATCTATATTTAGATAGTTAAGTGCGGTGTCCAGATATAACCCATCGCTGAATCCGTATAGCGAAAACCCTATCGAGCCATCGTCACCGCAGGTCGCATATCCGCCGATCAGTCCCGCAAAGTAGCCGAGCGCTTCCCGGTAAGAGATCGGGAATGGCATCGTTACGGTCCGTGTTCCATCCGCGCCATAATCAAAGGCGTCAATCACTACTTCACGATTGTTCAGGGCCTGTGTCCGTAAATCATCAAACAATGCCTGGATCGTTGCTGTCCGGTTCGCCGGCAGATAATCCGCATTCAGCTTTTGCATCGCGTCATAACAGGTAAGTATGACTGCTTTGCGATCATCAGAATTCACCTGCTTTTGAACATAAAAAATGCCAGTGCGCACCCATTCTGCTTCTTCTGCCTCGTCGGTGTCTTCGTCAGGATCGCTGACATCCTCTCCCTCGAAAGCAATGTACTGGCTCTCAATAGTGATCGTAGTTGCTGTTTCTACATCTTCAAGGTCTTCTGCAGTGGCGTCTTCTCCTTCACTGTCATCTTCATCATCCAGCTCGTCGGAGTCATCTTCATCGTCTATACCCTCGACCTCTGTATCCTCACCAACTTCATCCTCAATCTCAGACATCTCCGTCATGTCGTCTGTTTCGTCTTCCGGAGCGGCGATCCATAATTCTACGGTCTCGCCATCGTAATTCTGTCTATTCGGATTGTTTATCGTGAGTGTAAGGCAGTCACTGGGAGTAGCGCCTATCTCCATTGTGCCGTTGGTCGCATTATCACGGAGCGTAATAGCAGAAATCGACGGAGCCTCATACGTGACTCCGTCTTCCTGCCTCTCCACTATATCTGCGGTCTCCAGCATTTCGATGCCGCCTATAACGGCCTTAACGCTATAATCCATTTAGACCTCCGTAAGTGTTACTGTTATCTCTTTGAATATCCCATTAGCATATTGCGTCACATTTCGTTCAGACGCAAAGAACGTTCCGTTTTTATATTTCCCTGTTGCAGGGTCACGGTACTGCACGATCAAATAGTTCTTACCAGCATCAGGATTCAGTGTGTCAATAAGATCAGCTCCCTCATCTTTATCGAGCCCGGCCCATGTAAGTGTCATCGACATAACATTAGACCTGACGTTCCTCATGACATACTTGCCTTTATTGTCTCTGCTCTCAGAGTTGTTTGCATTGGACTCGAAGTTTTTGCGAATATCCAGGTACTGGAACTGCAGATCTACAGGATGCGGAAGATGTCCGGTGGTGTATGTTTTTATCCCGCTATCGTTAAAATAATAGGATCCGAAGTATAAATAATCCTTGCCATCCTTGTATTCTGAATAGCTCGTTTCATATGTCACCTTGTCTTTGTATTGCAAACGATACTGATACGGATACGCTTTTGTGAAGAGCTTTTTCAGCATTTTCTTGTCCTTCTTGAGCGCTGATGTCCGTTTATATATCGTGTAGCCTCGGACATAGTAGCGAACGTCTACCGTCGTCTCAACTCCGGCTATGGTTTTTGTCGCTGTTGCCGGGATCTTTGATCCATGTACGGTTACTCCGCCAGTTCCTCCATATTTACTTTTCCCCTTTTTATTCTTTGCCTTTTTGCTATACTTAACTTTCTTGGAACTTTTTGCCGATGGGCTTTTGAACTTCTTCCACTTAGAATATGAGCCCCAGTGGTATGTTGGTACACCGGAGCTCCTTATTTCCTTCTTCTTGGAAGTAGCTATGAAGTATATCAATGTTTGTATTGCCATCGCTACCTCCTACACCAGTACCGGGCTGGTACCAAACATGATCGTCTGATCGTTTACGTAATCTACCGTGCTCTGCGCTATCGTCTTGCCGTCCAGGTTAATAACCAGCTGCAGCGTTCCTCCGGAATTGCCGGCCGCCCTGACCGCTTCAGTTATGTCGTTCATCAGGGTTCGTTTCCCATAGAGGACCTCATCGCCCGCTTCACCCGCGCCAAATAACGTTGCATCGCTGAACATGTATGGCTGATCCATTGCCTTGGCATTCCAGCTCAACCTGACGCCTGGCATTCTGCCTTTGCCTCTCCATCCATAAGGCGCCTCACCTTTATCCAGTGATAGTTTAGGCAGCTTAAAGTTGCTGAAAATCTTGCCGACACTCAGCGGGAACATTCCCCTAATCTTGTCGAGCACTCTGCGGAGACTATCTCTGGCTTTCTGTATCGGCGAAGTGATCGCGTCCTTTACTCTGTTGAATGCACCGCGCACCTTTCCTGCTATGGCGCTGAACGAGAAATTATTCTTGATCCCCTGGATGATACCCTTGAGAATGTTTCCAGCGACTCGGATCGGCGTGAGCATAAAATCTTTGATCTTTGTAAATGCGCTTTTGACATAAGGTCCAATGGTCTTTATAATGGCTGTCATACCTTTCTTGACAGCGGTTATTGCCAACTTGCCCAGATTCAGCCAGTTAAGCGCCTCCCACACTTTCAGGAACGACTTAAAGATGGTCGGGATGCTCTTGATCAGAACTGGAATGCTCTTGATGATTCCTTTGGCCAACGTAAGCATAATAAAACCTGCAGCCCTGAGAAGTTTCGGTGCATTCTTGTTGATGACATCGGCCAGCTTTCCAATAATGATCGGCGCGTTCTTCACGAACTTCGGCATGAATTTGGCGATACCTTTTGCGATATCTTTCAGGAGTCCAATACCCGCATCCACAAAGCCGCCTGACCCTTTAATGAAGCTGTCGAGCATATCACTTCCCATTTCGGAAAGCTGTGGCAGACCATCCTTCATGAACGTGCGTATCGCCGTAGGAAGAGACTTGAAAACATTCCCTATTGCAGGAATCAGGTTGCCGGCAACAAATGTTACGGTAGAAGTGACCAAATCTCCCATCGCAGGTCCTATGTTTCGTCCGAGCGCAAGATCCCCCATAAAGTTCTGAGCTGCGCCCTTCATTGCAGCAAATGATCCAGCCAGTGTAGTTGCGCCTTCCTTTGCTGTGGTGCCTGTGATGTCCAGTTCCCCCTGTATGACGTGGATCGCATCATACACGTCCGCCAGATTGCTGATATCGTACTTCTGCCCGGAGATCTTCTGCGCATCAGACAGGAGCCTTTCCATTTCTGTTTTAGTTCCTCCATAGCCAAGCTTCAGGTTATCCAAAAGCATGTACTGCCCTTTGGCGAATCCCTGATAAGCCATCTGGATAGACTCAATATCTGTTCCCATCTTGTTGGCGTTATCCGCCATGTCGATTATTGCCTGGTCCGCAGCACCCGCAGCCTTCTTGGTGTCTCCATCTAACGACTGAAGAAGTGATGCCGCAAATGATGTGGACTGTTCCATATAGGCATTCGCTGAAAGTCCTGCAGTTCTCCAGGCTTTGTCAGCGTTTTTGATGACCGTATCAGCGTGACTTTTGAATAAGGTTTCCACGCCACCTATAGACTGCTCCAGTGCGGCTCCTTCTGTTAGCGATTTCCCTATTGCAGCTGCAGCGGCGGCTCCAATCGCAGCGAATTTCGCCGCTTTCGAAAAAGCTCCGGAAAATTTTCCTCCGGCTTTTTCCCCGGCAGAATCGCCAACACCACCGAGTTCTTTTTCCAGGTTCCCTTTTATTCCTTTAGCTGTAGGTAAGATCTGCACATATGCGTTTGCTAATGTTGTTCCGCCTGGCATAATCAACCTCCATATCTAGCTTTCATAAATGCTTCCGGTGAGTCAAACGCCATGCCTTTGATCACTTTTTTGTCTCCATCCTTGTGCTCATCGTTTTCGCCTATAAGCGCATAATAGATGGAGTTCTGTGGCTTAGCTCCTATCAATCTATCAGCAATGATTGCTAATAGCTGAAGTTTCATGTCCGGCACACCTTCCGCCTTGTTTGCTTTCTTAATGATTCTCGCATCTTCCCTCAAACCGGCAGACAGGACAGCTACCGTGCGAATCGGCAGCTGTCTGTAGTCATATATCCCGTATGTTTCGGCCAGATCACAGATCAAAGCCGCTTCATCGAGTCGAACCATGCCGGCGAGGGTCATGAGTTTTTTAGTTCTTCATTGTCGGATTCAAGGATTTCATGAAGAGCCTCCACCATAGCCTTGGTGCTGATTTTCCCTTTTTTATTTCTCAGATGTTCCTTGAGCGCCGTATACTGGTTTTCCCCCAGAAGGTCGACGAACACATCGATAACCAATCCGATATTGCTCTCGTCCTTATCTATAGCGCATAGCTTCTCGAACATCTCGAAATCGTCAAATCGCTCATCATCGATTTTAAATTCAAATCCGTTTGTAAGTTTACCCTCTACCATGGTTCCTCCTTATGCCGCTGCCAGTTCATCATAAATGTACGAGCACTGGCCTGCCTCATCCGGTGTGGCTGTGATTGTCAGATCATATCCGACAGGCTCGTTATCCACGTAAGCGATGTCACCAATTTCTGTGATACTTGCAGACGGGATCACGATTCTTCTTGCCTTTCCGTTAGACATAACCATGTCGAACACCCAGGATCTCTTTGGGAGTTCCTTTGAATTCTTTTTGATCGTTCTTAATGTACTGGTAGTCGTTACGTTTTCATCGCCGTAAACGACCTTGACCACTTCCCCATTGAGCGGCTCAATAAGAGTGAACTGATAAGTTTCCTCATACTCTGTCTGTGGAGTCAACACAGTATCGCCGCCCCATGCCTTTACGTTATCGGATGATCTTGTGATTCCTTCGGTCAATCCGTCTTCGGAACTGTAGCCAAGGCACTTGAAAGCCGCATCAAGCTCCGTAGTAGCATCTGTCGGAAGCGTACTTCCTACTGGTGCAGACCATGTTGCTCCGGTCAGCTTAGGCTTGCCTGTACTAACGTATCCTGCGTTATTGCCCATGTTTTATTCCTCCTTGTAAGTAATGTCGTACACAGCCTGATAGCGATACTGCTTCGTCTGTGTGTCCGTAAAGTTGTAGTCACTGTTCAGTTTTGATGCGCTGATATTCTGGAGGGTTATAAGATTATCCATTGCTGCCTTTACTGCTTCATTAAGCAAAGATGCCTTTGCCATCGTGTCGTTATAGGACTGGATCGCAAAGGTCGCATGGTCAATGTGATTGTACCTGCTGCTCCCCGTTTTCTGTATGAGCACATAAGCAGATGGTATAGTCTCGCCTTTCGGCATCTCCAGCCATGCCGGGACATCCAGCTTTTCATTCAAAAAGTTTCTTACTGTAGCTTCTATCATTTCAGTGACCTCAAAAGTGTGTTGTTGTTTAAGTTGTCGTAGTAGCCTTCTGCATTAGCGGGAAAGACTGCCGCACCTGTACGTTCAGGATAATTTCGCACCTCGGCCTGGTAATTTGCTCCGGCACTTGTCTGAACACGCCTGGCTTCCTGCATGCAACAACTTGCCATCTCCTGGCTTTTCAGGAGTTCTCTGACTCCAGCCCTGTTGAGTTTGATTTTGACTTTACTCATACTGCTCTACCTTTACTTTCATGTTCCAATCAAGTGGGATCAAATCGTCTATGCCTTTAACTGGAACATCAAACGTTTTGAATGTCTGGCCGAAAAATTCGACCTTTTTGTTGCTCCAGTCATGGTTATCGCCCTTCGGGATAGCCAGGGTGTATACGGACGTTTTCCCATATAGGTTTTGTTCTGTAACGAGATCGTCAGATGATGTTGGCGCTACTAGTACGTTTTCTACTGCAACTGCAGACTCCTCGAATATAGGGGCTCCGAAGATATCTTCGCCCGTCTTGGTTTCCTCATAGAGGACCACCGTTATACCCTTCATGGCGCCACCTCCTAACCAGTCTCTTGCACCGGGCTGTAGGATCCGATCTGATCGCCTGCGCCAAGCAGCACTTTTTCGGCTTTAGACAGGTATAGTTCGCCAACGCTTCCACTACCCATCGTCCAGCTCTGCGAATAGCCGAGTGCAGACATGCTGCCTTGAGACGCGCCTACCGGAATCCCCACTGCACTTCCCGTATCGCTCATCGCACGGATGACCATTTTGCACGAGACTAATCTTTTGACATCGTCAGAGGCTTTTTTGTTGTATGCGTCTATCATGATGCCGCAGTCTTCTAAGAGAGCTATGCAAATTTTTTCTTCCTCTGTGCTAAGCTCTTTAGACATTCTGTCTTTTACGTCTTGTAAGGTGGCGTAACTCATCTGCTCACCACCTTACTTCTTTGCCTTTGGTTTTGATACAGGTTTTTTACCGGCTTCAGAAGAAGCGGCAGGTTTATGCCCTGCCGCCTTATATTCTTCAACTCGGTCTTCCGCGACCCACATATCATTGCCTAAAGCATTGATCATTTTTACCCGTTTCATCAGCCTGCGCTATACGGAGTTGTCAGCAGATTGAATACAGAAGTGTCTGCGCGGAATCCCACTTCGATTTCTGCTCTGACAGCGAACATGTTCTTCTGGAACAGATTAATCGTCTTCTGTTCTGCTCCTTCTCCGTAGGTCAGGGACGCCTGATCTGCGATGCTGATCTGGACACCTTCAACAGATCCCCATCTGCACATGTTCCAGTCACCGGCAACACCTACGATGTTCGGTGCGCTTGCGCCGGTTCCCGCCTTATATGCAGCCTTGCTCTGCAGGGTTCTCGCGCCGAGGATCATCGGGATCGCACCCTCCGCAACGCTGTTGATGAACAGCGGTCTCTCGTTTCCATCCTTTGCGGACAGCAGTACTCCTCTTGCCTTTGGAGAGATCACATAGCCGTTGAGGATGCCATCGTGCTCTGCGATGTCGATATCTGCAGCTACGAGGCCCTCATAGGTGTTGGTTCCCCCGATATTCTGTGCTGTACATGCAGCAAGAGTGTCGAAGTTTTCGCCCGGTGCAGCATACTTTCCGAATACTGTACCGTCGAACTTGCTTCCGAGTGTTCCCGGCAATCTTCTCACCAGTTCGTCATAGAGCTTCGCAGCATCTCTTCTGAACTGATTGGAAAACGGTACGATGACAGCCAGCGTATACGGTTTGATCGTCTTTGTAGTCAGCTGCGGTGTAGATACCGGCTTGTCGTCGGTCTCATTTACCCACTCAGCTTCAGGATCTCCGAGAATGACGGGGATCTCCTCCCCTCTTCCGGAGAGTTCAGTCTGCGGAGCGAGCTGCATGACTGCTGATTCTTCCTGTACCTTCTGCAGGATCTCATCACTGACTTCTTCTGGTAATTCGATTGTTGTTCTGTTGATTCCTTCGCCTGCCATAGTTTTCTCCTTCCTAAATGGCTCCATTCAAAGCCTCTGCGAATAGATCTCTTGTTTCCTGTTTGCTGTGCTTTCCGACCTCTCCTTTGTCCCTGACGTCCGGATACCCTACTGTTTCCTTGAACAGGAACGGTTTGGTTTCCTTGAGACCGTTGATCTGGTCATCCAGCCCGGTGACTTTGCCGTCATCTGAAAGAATCAGCTTTGACCTGTCCAAAAGCCCGGCTACCAGTTCCGCATCCTGTGCGGTCCCGCCAATGGCGGCCTGAATGGCATTGGACATCTTCATGTCTGCGATTTCTGCAGCATAGTCTTTGTCTTTCTCTTTCAGGTCATCCTGCAGTTTCTTGATCTGCAACTGCAGCGCCTCGTTGTCTCCGGCTGATGCCTTCAGCTTGTCCAGTTCTGTTTTCACAGCGTTATAGGACGTTTCAGCCTGTTCCCTGGCTTTAGTAGCCTCGTTCAGTCTGTCTCTTGGAACGAAACCTTTCAGCTCTGCTGCCGACTTTTCTGCAGCTTTCTCAGCTAATTCTTCAGAAATACCGAGTGCGACAAAATCTTCTTTTTTCATGTTTTTTACCTCCTCGAAACATTTGTTGTCGCGGTTCAGTCCGCGCATATCGTCTCTCCTGTTTTACGTCCGGAGATGCCAGAGGGACGCAATAAAAAAGCACCTGTTACGGTGCTAACTTAAACTATGTATTTGTCCGGATCCGCTTCATCGATCGGCGGGTCTTCGTCCCATGATTCCATGAGCTTTCGGATCCGCTTCAGTTCTCTCGTCAATTCGCTGATCGCTTTGACGATTTCTTTTGTATCTGGGCTTGTTGTCATAATTACCTCCACGAAAAAAGAGCCCGGAGGCTCTACAATCATCATTATAAAAACTGTTAGTTAAATATTATTTCCTCATCACAATTTGTATTGCTGCATGTGATGCGTGGCCAATGATATTCCAATATGCCTTCTCCACATTCTGGGCATACAACTTCCTTGCCTTCGATGACATCTTTCCTTATAGACAGCTCTTTTTTTTCTTCTTCAATTATTTTTTTCTTATCTATCGTTCTTTCCATTTTAGATTACCATAATTCGCCTTTGCCCATTTCATTATATTTCTAATTTCATCCCCAGTCAACGTGTTTCTTCTCAACTGATGCTTGCTTGCCTGCATTTCACAAAAGACTTCTGACTTTCTGCAGTCCCCATAATCTCTGATATGGTTGGCTTCATGTACTAATGTTTTTGCTGTCTCTTCAATGGTTTTTGTTTCATCCACATAGATGCGTACCAGTTTCTTTGATTTGTTAATATCCCCCAAAGTCCGCTTTCCATGTTCGGTGTTTGGGTCTTTCCAACCATATATCAATCTCACTGAATATCCATTGCTCTCCATCAATTCTATTGCTTTTTTTCCAGCTGTTGTCTTGTTTAGATTTTTATACAAATTATGAGGCTTAATAATATCATATTCTTTGCCTTCCCTTGTATCTACCGTTATAAAAATCCCCTCATCTGCAGGAAGTCTTCTTTCTTGCCGTGCCTTATATGCAGACCTTTGTTGCGCATTTATTCGTTCCCTCACCTCTGGATCAGTTCTCTGCACACGTCGCATGGCATTGACTTTGTCCTTCCAGGATGCTCCCTCTGCATCTTCGTACATAGCCAGATACTTGTCCGGATCATAGCCTTCGATCTCACCTGGACCATTAAAGCTAATTGCAAATTCACAGTCACAGTTTTTATGGATGTGCTCGGCATGGTCGCCATTGATGGTCTTCTTGGATGCTCTGCGCCAGCCGTTTGATGCCAGTGTGATGCAGAACGCGCAGGTGTCGCCATTTGGCACCCAGGCGAAATATGCACCGTCTCTCTGTGCGTTTTTCAGCGTGGTTTCTGCTCCGGTCCTTTTGACCATCTCGCTGACAGTTCCTGGAACAGTGCTCGGTGCTCGGTCCAACGTGCTCCGGATCGCTTTGTCAACGTACTTGATATTCTGTGTCGGCTTTGGTTCTGCAGGTGGCACGTGCACCTTCTGGATAGCTGCGATCTCATCGTACATTTGGCATGCTACAGCTGAAGCAGCTTCTCCATACTTCGATGTCAGCGCATATGCGTATTCAACAAGCGCCTCTACATTATCGGTGCCATGCTTATTGATCCATGCCTGCATCTTCTTGCCGGCCGTCTTATTGATTGCCGAGAGCCTTGTAACGTAACTATTCCAATTCTTCCTCGACAGTTTCATTCTCTATCTCCTCCAGGAGTGCCATTCCTCTGGCTCTGCTCTCCTGCGCTTTGATTCTCCTGATATCAGCCTGGTCAAATCCGACCATCTCCAGATAGATGTCCGTATCCGCAAATCCCTGTCTAGATGAAGCAATCTTCACTGCGGCGTCGGCTGTTGCTGCTACGGACGGCATAGCCGGATTCTTGAAATGCGCAACGATATCCTTCTGATCTGCATCCAGTTCATCAATGGTCTTGTTATTCGCTATAGCAAGGGCCATGATGGCAATCGTTCTGAGCGAATCACCGTTACCGGAGTTAAGATCTTCGGCAAGCTGTATCAGCGTTTGCGACTGTGCCAATATCGCATCGCTGGAAGTCGGATTCGCATCATTCACAACACCAGTGTCTGTTACGCTTAGACCTGTTGCAGCAGAAAACTGTGTCGCTAGCATCCGCATCATCTCTACATGCGGGTTCAGTGTCCCCTGTGTAAGTTGGCCAAAGGTTGGCTTTTCGCCTGTTTCCGGGTTGGTGGTTGCTGCCAGAATATTCCCAATGTACTGGCGGAACTTCTGATTGACAACCGCGTCAAACTGTTTGTCCGTCACACCCAGCAGGTATTTCTGCGGTGCTGTCGAAAATTCTAGTCCGATGGTCGCATTTGCTATGGTCCGGACATATCCCTGTATCAGACGGCGCACCGACTCCTTAATCCGGGATCGCCCGAACGGCTTGGATGATGTCGCGTTCCAGATCAGTGGTTCCATCAGTGGCCTTCCCATTTTGTGCGGATACTTTTCCGCGTACCATCTTCCTGTGGCTTTTCTGGTTAGTACCCAGATGGCATCATCCGTATACAGGTTGATCAGCGTCGGATGCCATGTTGCTTTTTTGGATTCGTCCTTTACTGTATCGATGATGGCCATGCCGCAGTCGATTCTACCTTTTGCTCCATTCCAGAGCGCGGAAGCAGTCAGCGGTGTATGAAAGCGAATAGCGCATCCGCTCTCTTTATCAGCGCTCAGCGTTGCAAATGTGCAGCCATATTTGAGCTCATCGCGACAGTTTTTCTTGTACTCTGAAACGAATCTGTTTGCCTGAACGATTTCCTGCAGCTGATTGTCTATCTCACCGCCTACGCCGACGAACCCGTCGAACATGGACCGGGCAGCCAATACGTCAACCGTCTTAGCTCCCCACTCGCATCCGATCTCAAGGCCCTTTACTCCTTCCGGAAGCGCAATCCCCAGATTGACTTCTCCCAGCGTGATATGGCCCTCGTAATACCTGTCCTTCATGTGGTTTTTTGCGTTGTGATAGTTGAAGACATCAATCAGATCATCCAACTGGATTCTGGCCTGATCATCCAGTCCTACAACAGATTTTACGTTGATTCTTACGTTCATTATCCAATCCTCATTTCCCTGTTCGGATCTCTCTTTGTGTTCTTTGCTCCCCATAATGCAAGGGCGGCTGCTTCAATCGGTGTGGAATCGTCTCCACCGAAGCCCCAGCCGCCGCCTATTGGTCTTTTTATTGAAGTCAGAGCACTTTCTTTAAGTGCATCCTGCTTGTAATACCATGTCACCGTTCGTTCATCCAAGGCATTTGTCAGTGTACTGACTGATGCAATGATGTCCTTCGCCGTTGGTTTTATAACAGCTCCTTTCGCCTTCCATGTGCCCGATATTTTATCGATCAGAACGTCTACTCCATTCCGTCCATCGATCACTACACAGGATGCCTGCTGATATCTTTCATTTAGCCAGTCTGCAAGCCACCTTGTTCCCCTGCCAGTCCATTCTCTTTTGATCATGGATATCCTTGCCGGCTGGCATTCGTCTGCCGGTATAACCGCACCGCAGAGGCAGACTTCTGAGCCATCTGGAGAAAACTTCACTCCGTAAGCAGTTTTTCCTTTTGGTTTCAGCTTCTTTGAAACACAAGCTTCCCACACTTCTTTTGAAATGGCATAATCAGTCTTCATTTCAAATACCGGCGCCCACCAGCCAAGTCTTTCTCTGCAAAAGCCGTCTTTTGACATCGTCCTCAGCTCTTCTCTAACAAAATCCTCTGACAGATGTATTCCCAGCGCTGGATTTACCTTGTACCAAATGTGTTCGTCTTCTGTGTTGATATCCGTAACATTTTCTGCTTGAACTCCCCACTCATGCCAAATGTCATGCGGTCCCGGTGCTTCTATGCTTATCACACGTCTACGCCTGAATACAGTTCCTGGACAGCCCGGGTACGGAGGTGTGCCTGCGTAGATTATCTGCCGCATTCCAGTCGCTGATGCCGAAAGCGTTGGCATTAATGCCTCAACTTGATCGTCCGTCAGTTCCTGTGCTTCGTCATACACCAGGAGCGATATCCCATCAAACCCTCTGGCCGCTTGCCTGGACCTTGCGGAGAACTCTATTGATCCTCCGTTATCCAGTTCAATTGCTTCTTCACCATTTGTGTACCGGATCTGCCTGACGATATCCTGTATTTCCGGATGCCGCTTGTCTGTAAACATTGCGGCCAGACGCCTAAATGATTTTTTCGATGTTCTGACCTGATGTGCCGTATGCAGGATTTTCTCGCCATTTACGACCATCCCGAAAAACTCCCTGGCTTCCAGACAGATGTTTTTCCCGTTTTGCCGTGGCACCGATAGTCCGGCAGAAGTCATAGTGTACTGACCCGCTTCATCTTTTCCGAGCCAGCTCCTGACTACTGCTTCCTCCCATGGATCCATTTTGTGCCCATATGCTGCCATCAAGAGTGCTGCCGATTCTCCATCTGTTGAAGCATTCTCCGGCTCTACTCTTATCGTTGGAGTCTGTGAACCTATCATGCGCTATCCTTCTTTTCACGGACCAAGTCGAGTACCGTTTGTGGCTTAACTTGCTCCGTCTGCTTAACCAATTCCTGCTGCTGTTCTTCCGGAATTATGCCTAAAATCTTATCCATTCCGAGCATGTAAGCTTTCCAAAGTGCCTCATATGCCTTAAAAACAGGGTTTTCCCGGATGCCTTTTTGGCCTCCTCCGTTATCATAGGCAACCGTGATCGTTTCATGCTTGATCTGTTCTCTTGCCTCATCCAGTTTGACTTTCATGAAAGATGAATTGATTACTACCTGTTCGATTACCTTCATCTTATGCTCTGAAGTTTTTGCTTTCTTAATTTCTCTTAAAAGTCGTCTCTGTTCCTTCTTTACAAGCTCATCTACTGTATACTCTTTCATGGAATATTTTTCCTTTCTAACCACCGGGTCCCTCGCACGCGCGCGCGAGGGGGTAAATCGGCGCT
>Ga0326513_10000762_pt1 | contig 27350 bp, 61 predicted proteins | sample 2_2465_0518_D_FD_203654 | JGI IMG/M metagenome (GOLD analysis project Ga0326513, IMG submission 203654) | Bovine rumen microbial communities from UC Davis, California, United States - 2_2465_0518 | ecosystem: Host-associated > Mammals > Digestive system > Stomach > Rumen | place: USA... | reverse complement strand
GCATCGGAAAAGTCACATATATAGAAATGGCAAAGGGTTCAGGTGTTACACAAGTACAAGCAGGCACAAACAGTATAACAATCGAACTCGGTCAAAACGCAGGACTTATATGTATAGATTTCTATATAAATGGTAGCAAAATGACCTAATAATTGATTGAAAGGCAGGTATTTATCATGGCAAGAAACATTTTCAGAGTTGATGCTTGGATTATTGACGCGAACGGAGCATATCACGGTCAGGACGGTTATCCGAAAAACTTTGACAGCAAGAATTATGGTGACGATGTAGACAAAGCCCTTAAACGGGCCGACGGTGATGCTTCGACTGTCTGGGCTGGTTTCTGCACTCAGGACACCCGCATGATTCAGACCGTTACGCTGTCCGACATCTACGGCAATCTGATCTATAAAAAGAGCATGGGCGGTTTCCCGGCTGATGAGCCGAATGCCTGAGTTTAGTTAAGGCAGACTTGTGGGTCGTTTAACCGCTCTCACCCAAATTAGAGAGACAAGGACGCTAACTAAAAACCAAGTTAGTATGCAGGGAAATCCTGCCCCACATCCAACTGGTTTAAAGCGAAAGTTCCGTTATAAGGATGGCCAATATGAAATGTTTTGTATGCGGAAAAGAATTCGATGAAAATGAAATTAAGGGTATTAAATATGACGATCTCAAGAAAACTGGTTTAGTTAAATCCTTTGAGTGCAAAGGCGTTATTTACCAACCATGCCAGAATTGCTTATTGCCATTCGCTAAAGGTATTATACTTGGAAGGAATTCCGTTGGCGTTGGCCATGACTATGGTACTTTTAAAGAAATATCTGAGTAAAAAGACTAATGGTTTGAGGCGAAATTAAAGGAGTAAAAGATGCTAATAATCGAAACCTGCCCCAAATGCGGAGCTGATCTTGAGTCATTGACTATATGTACTTATCCACCAATTCCAGTTAAAAAATGCACAAAGTGCGATTATCGCTGGGAAGGTGAACAGGAGAAAATTGTTAGGATACCGTTCGAAGCGGAAGCAGCTCCCCTTTGAGGAGTTTAGTTAAGGCAGACCTTTTTATGCTACCCGGCATTACTGGTCATACCGGAGAACACAAAAAAATAAACTGCGGCGGCTCAGTTCAAGCAGAGAACGCAATCGTTTGGAAAGGCTTACAACCGCCACCAGACTTACCGCTTGGCTCCAGCGGGATATAAAAGTGAGTCTCGAAACAGAAGAGAGGGGCCTCAAAAGCCCCTCTCGGAAAGCCAAGGTTCAAGAGCCTTGCGGATCGCCCAGCTTTTGTCTCTCTCGTCTGATTCGCAATACTTTTCAAGGCGGTCATACAAATCAGGCGGCATAGAGATTCCGAACTTGACGAATTTCGGTTTTGGCTCATCCCCATATCTTGGCCTTCCTCTGTCGGTTTTACCTTCTCGCATTGGTATCACCTCAGAACAATATTACCATGAATGTCAATAGGAGGGCGAGTGATGAAGTGTTGCAACTGCAAGAATCTTGGAAAGTTAATTGACGAGAACGGGGTTGCGTATGATTGGTGCGAGGAAATCATAGATAACCCAGACATCTATGACGAGCGGTTGTGCCATCATTTTGTCGTTGGAAATAAGGCTGACGAAATCCGCAGAATGACGGATGAAGAACTTGCGATCTACTTGCAAAGCATCTGCAATTGCATAGAGTGTCCAACCAAAAGGCCGTGCCAAGCGAAAACTGTTGGCGATTGCCAGAAGGTATGGTTGGATTTTCTGCGCAAAGACCTTGATTTTGGAGAGGTTATGAAAGAAGTAAAAGACTATAGCCCAAGCAAAGACCCGCGCCTCATAAACTGCAAAACTGAGTGCGGAAATGAGCGTTGCCTCGCAAAACGCTACGGCTTGTTTGCAGAGAAGACTTGCCCTAATTTCGTAGAGCCGAAGCCCATCTGAAGCCGAATTGGTTTAAGGTAGTTTTTCGGTAAAACCCGGAAAGGCCAGTAATTACTGGGCTTTCGGCGTAGCAAATTTTGAACGCAGACCTTATTTCACGCAACAAAGAGAAAGGCGGCAATATGATAAGTATCTGGCATCTACTGTGGATATGTCCACTCAGCGCAGTCGCCGGGGTTATCCTCACAGTTGGGATCGTGGTATTCGATGACTGCCTGTGGTGGGCGAGCGACAAAAGCGAAACGAGAGGAGATGAAAACCGTGATAACGAGGGAAGAACTTGAAGAGTTCATCGAAGACATGATCGGCGGTGAAAAGACATGAGCTATCAAACGATCTATGACCAGTTCCGGGCGAACGGCCTCACAGAGGCCGGGGCCCTGGGAATGCTGGGGAACTTTGACTGTGAGAGCAACTGCATCCCGTACCGGCTGCAGGGGGACTTCTCGCAGCACCACAATGTGAGCAAGCAGTACACCCTGGACGTGGACACCGGCAGCATCAGTAGGAATCAGTTCGCAAATGACGACAAGGGATACGGGCTTGCGCAGTGGACCTTGTCTTCCCGTAAGGCAGCATTGTGGGACTTCTGGAAGATGCGCGGCGGGACAATCGGAGATGAGCATCTGCAGGTAGAGTTTGCGGTCTCCGAGCTGGTGAGCGACTTCCAGGGCCTGCTGGGCTATCTGCGGTCCAGCAACGATCTGTACGAGTGCACGAAGAAGATATGCTATCAGTTCGAGAATCCGGATGTGAAGAACGTGGATGATCGTTTCCGGGCGGCCACCCGGATCAAGAACGAGATTGATCTGAACCCGCAGCCGGTCCCGCCCGATCCACCCGGACCGGAGCCTGATCCCCCGGCGCAGGTTTACTGGCCGCCGAGGACCATTGACTGCCATTGCACGGACTGGCCGGAAGTGACGGTCCTCGGTTCGGTCCTGTACTGTAGGGGGTATCTGAACTATGCAGCCGGAGCATGGGATGATGAAGTGACCGAAGCGGTCAAGGACTTCCAGCTTGACAACGGCTTGACGGTTGACGGCGTTGTCGGCAAGATGACTTGGAAAGAGCTTTTAGAAATGGGGTGAGTCCGATGCAGATTCAAGCACTTTCATTTGAACAGCTTATCGGTACGGTAGCGGTTATTCTCCTCTTAGTTGGGGTCTATAACACTGTTATGAATGCTATCAAAACCGCCAGAGAGGAGAAGCGGCTGAAAGAACAGCCCGTGAACACCTTGGAAAACACAGTCGAAGACCACAGCAAAAAGCTGGCTAATGACCATGAGCGCATCACCCAGCTTGAAGAGAGCAACCGTATTATCATGAGGGCTTTGATGGCTGTTATGAGCCATGAAGTCAACGGGAACAGCACGGAGAAACTTCAAAACAGTATGAACGAGATTCAAGAATTTTTAATTGGAAGATAAGGAGAATGATTATGGAAATCGAACAGAGCGGCAAGAGAGATGCAGAACGGTATCTGGTAGTCACCCGGATCGGATCTGTCAATGTTTGGGCCACATCGTTTGCCAACGTCCTGAAAGAGATCAGAGAGTCTTTCAAGATCGGGGAAGCGGAGATCAAGGATGACGATGTGATTGCCGTCATCAAACTGGATGTTTGAGAGAGGAGAATAAACCATGAGCATGCCTGATTGGGGGATCGTTGCAGTCCCCGTTATTGCAGTTATTTGTTTTCTGGTTGGTGAGGCTGTGAAACTGGCTCCCATCAACAAAAACTGGATTCCTGTCATCTGCGGCGCAGTCGGCGGCATCCTCGGTATCGTAGCCATGAAGGTCATGCCGGAGTTCCCGGCCCATGATATCCTGACTGCCATCGCTGTCGGCATCGTATCCGGCTGGGGCGCTGTCGGCGTCTATGAGACTTGGAAGAATCTGGCGATTAAGATTCCGAGGGAAGAGAAGCAGATTGAGGAGCCGATGGAAGCACCTGAAGAGTACGACAGCAAGCACTGACGTTTAAAAGTAAAGAGCCGCCAAAAAATGAGCCGCCACTCAATCCTGTTACGGGGTTGGTGGCGGCATTTTCTTTTCTTGGAGGTTTTTAATTATGCCAAATTATAACAGAAAGGCTATGTTGGGCGTCATTGATGACTATGTTGTAAATCCAAGATATCGGGAAGTCCTACGCCTCCGGTACTGCGAAGGTTTCCCATATGAGGCCATCGGAGAGATGACCCATTACTCCACACAGCATGTCAAGCATATCTGCAAGACTTACAAGGAATACCTGATCGGACTTTTATAAGACTTTTTCCATACTTTTATCCTCCGTTTACTTGCTCGTTGAACGGGGGATTTTTCTATACAATGAGAGCATAGAAAGGGGTGAACCGCATGGAAAGCTATGACAATGACGAGCTGCTGATGCTGATGGATGACGATCTCTTTCTGTGCGGTGACGATGCCGGAGAGAGTGAACGGTAATGTGGAAGTATTATCAGCCGAATCCTATAAAAAACGACCATGCCGGTGACTGCGCCGTTCGGGCTGTAGCAAAAGCGCTTGGAATTACATGGGAACAGTCGTATGCACGTCTGTCTTTGAATGGATTTCTGATGGGAGACATGCCGTCAAGCGATCTGGTATCCGGGGCGTTGTTGAGAGAATCAGGATTTCACCGGGAGATTGTGCCGAATTCATGCCCGGATTGTTACACCGTAGAGGATTTCTGCCGGGATCATCCGCAGGGAACCTATGTGGTAAAGAGCGAAAACCATCTCGCCACGATTGAGGGCGGGGTGTTGTGGGATTCTTGGGACAGCAGCAGAAATGTATCAATTTGGTATTGGACGAACGAAAAGTAAGGAGGAAGCATCATGGCATATCCGTTTTATCAGTCTCCATATCAGCAGTTTGGCGGTTATTATCCGCAGAGTTATCAGCCTGTAGCACAACCGCAGATGGTTCAGCCACAGCAGATGCAGCCGACACAGATGCCGGTCGCAAATCAAACCTCTTCTACGTCCGGGATCATTTGGGTGTCCGGGGCGCAGGAAGCGCAAATGTATCCGGTCGCGCCGAACAATGCGGTGGCGCTGTGGGAAAATTCAGGAAAGCTGATTTATCTCAAACAAGCGGACGCGACGGGAAAACCGACCATGAGAATCTACGAACTCGTAGAGCGCTCGGAATCGTCCTGTGCAACGTCCGGGACAGCGGATGAGAAAACGCCCGATTATGCCAGCCGGGAGGATGTGGCGGCTCTTGCAGGGGCTGTGAAGGGCATCCTCGGCGACATCGACCAGTTGAAGAATGACATGTACGGTGTGGCCGGGAGAAAGAAAACCGCAAAGAAGGAAGTGACCGAAGATGATGCCTAATCCGATGGCAGGAATGGGGAATATGATGAATATGCTCCAGCAGCTCAAGGCGAATCCAATACAGTTCCTCATGCAGCGTAAGTTTAATATCCCGCAGGGGGTCGGCAATGACCCGCAGTCCATCCTGAATCATCTTGTCAATTCCGGCCAGGTGAATCAGAACCAGATCAATGCAGCCTATCAGATGGCGCAGCGATTTCGTTAAAGTATAGTTGTACGAAAACGCGGATTTCATATAAGCGTACTTTCCTATGTATCTATCTGCCGGTGAGTGGCCATTAATCGGCGGTGGGTAAATATATTGTGAAAGGATTAACAATCATGGATTCAGAAGGAATGAATTTCAGCATGCCGGTTACACCCGGCTACGGTGGCGGCTTTGGAGGCGGTTTCGGGAATGATTGGGCTTGGATCATCATCCTGCTTCTGGCTTTCGGCGGCGGTTTTGGCGGATACGGTGGGGGCTTCGGCGGCGATGTTTATCCGTGGCTGAATAACAGCCAGAACATCAATGACGGCTTCCGGGATCAGATGCTTGGCACTCAGGTCAGCGGCATCCAGAATGCAATCACTTCCGGTTTTGGCGATGTGGCGACCCAGCTTTGCGGAGGTTTTGCTGGCGTAACGGCATCCGTTACCGGCGCTCAGAATGCCATTGCGTCTCAGCTTTACAGCAACGAGATCGCCAGCCTGAACCGTTCGTTTGCCGAGCAGACTGCAAATACGCAGGGCTTCAGCGGACTTCAGGCCCAGCTTGCACAGTGCTGCTGTGACAACCGTCTTGCAACTGCGCAGACCCAGAATGTGATCGTGTCTGACGGTGCGGCTACCCGTTCCGCAATTCAGGGCGGCATTCAGACCATCCTCGACAAGATGTGTCAGGATAAGATCGACGCCAAGAACGAGAAGATTGTGGAGCTGAACAACCGCATCAACTCGCTGGAGGCGAACAACTATATCCAGAATGCGCTGACCGCTCAGACTCAATACTTCCTCGGTATTTACCCGCCTCCCGCTCCCGCCGCTTAAGCGGTGAAAGGAGGGCGCACCGATGAAGAGCATTGAAGGAATTCTGAAACTGGCTGATAACGAGTTTAACGCTATCGTCCAGAATGGCAAATTCCGTTCTCGTGAAGAGATCGATTCCGTCTATAAACTGATGGATATCGTCAAGGATGCGCACTGCATCTGGAAGTACGAGGAGGAAGAAGAGGGCGGCTACAGCGAAGAAGGCCGTTCCTACCGTGGAGGCTATGGATACGATGACGGTATGTCGATGGCCAGAGGCCGGGGCAGGAATGCCAGACGTGACAGCATGGGCCGGTACAGCCGGGATGACGGTTACGGTTACCGGGGCGGCAGAAGCATGAACTACTCCCGCGCCGACGCCAAGCAGGAGTACATGGATGAGCTGCGGGAGATGGCAATGAACGCTCCCGATGATCAGACCAGGCAGAGCATTCAGCGGATGATCCAGCAGATGGAACAGGGCTGAAGGCAAAAATGAGAAGGGCGAGAGGGTAAAATCTCTCGCTCTTTTTGCTAACAATACGCTAACGGCGTCCTGTAGAGGCAACAAAATAGGGGGCTATACAAAATAACATGTAAGTTCGAATCCCGTCAGCCGTACCACAGCACCCCAAAAAGAAGAGAAGTCCCGTGTTTTGGGGCTTCTTTTCTTGTTTTCATTGATTTTTTGCACAAAAGAGAATGACTTATATGTGACATTATGACCATTGTGTGGCGTAAAAACACAGGTGTGAAAAACAAAATGCTAATGAAGAATGCTAACAAAACGATTAATTAAAGAAGCCGGTAAATGAGGCTTTGTGTTCTGACTCGGCAGATGCGGCCAGATGAATATAGATTTTCTTGAGTGTAGCATCGTTTCCCCAACCACCCCATTCTTGGATTTGCTCCAAAGGAATTTTCACAAAAAAGCATAAACTGGCGAAACTGTGTCTGAGTGAATGATTTCCACATTCGGTGACTCCTGCGCGTTTGCATGCGCGTTTCACATCGCGCAAGAGAACTGAGCCGCTGATAGAAACGACGCGCCCTTCTTTTACCTTCACAGCGTTTAACGCGTCTACCAGTTGCGGAATCATGATAGGAACAGGCCGTGTGGAGGTTTTGTTTTTGTTCGTTTTCTTGTCAACGTAACCATCTACGCCTTTAACATAAGCGCCGCGAACGTAAATGGTCTTCTTCTTGAGGTCAATATCTTTCCAGTCTAATCCCTTCATTTCCGATAAGCGGAGGCCATGAAGCTCCAACAAGGCGGCAATTTCATAATTTCGTCCTTTAACTGCTTCGCAAAAGGGTTTGATCTCTTCCGGCTGAAGGAATGGAATATCAGAGACAGGAACTTGAGCGAGTTTCACGTTCGGCACAGGGTATCCGACAAACTTCAGCGCCGGTCTGACAAGGCCCCAGCCGTTATAGACGGTTTTCTCGCTTGCCTTCTTCAGTTCATCGTCTATCATTTTTTGCCATTTGATCTCGCCAATCGGTATGTCCAGATATTTTTTAAAGCGGCATTTAGTATATTCCAGATAACGATCATAGGTGGACGGAGACAGTTCATCTTTATACTCATTGATATATTTCTTCATGGCTTCCCGGAGAGTAATGTTTTTGGGGAGTTTTTTTATTGGCGTTACTCCGGCAAGATAATCCGCTTTGACCTTCTGAGCGATTCGGACGCATTCAATTGGGTCTTCGCAGGTGATCGGGATGCTCTTCCCATTGAGGCGAAGCTGGATAAAGTAACTTCCGCTTTTAAGCCGACGAGGTTCTGGTACTTTCATTTATTCTTCTTTGACATCTTCACAATGATGACAACCAGCAGGACAACAATCACAAGAAGCATGAATCGAGGAAAAAGAAGGAATATGTCTAAGATACCGAATTTCATTTTTGCTCTCCTTTCTTTATAAACATTTGTCCATCAGGCGCTGAATCATAGCGTCTTTTTCATCCAGTTTTTTCATTAGATTCTGAATCATTTCGTCTTTGGTTTTGACCTGACCGACCAGAAAATCAACACGGTCGTCCAGATGTTCTTTTAATTCAATCAAACGATCAAGCTCTTCATTTTGAACGCGAATGACATTCTTAAAACCTTGCAGCTCTATTTCAAACGGAGAAGACGGACTTGGCTTGCCTTCTAAGTCTTTAACGGCATTATAGATTGGTGTCAGGATTTCTTCAAAATTAAAGCTGCTTGCTTTGCTTTCTGATCCATCACGGAAGACGCGCCTTAGTGTACTGAGGGAAACAACGGTAGACGAGTTGATCTTTTCCATTTGAACCATGATATCATCGTAGGTAAGTTTGGAATTGCTTTTGATTTCTTTTATTTCTCGGATCATCTGCGCTGCTCTGTTTTCCATTTGTGAATCTCCTATGGTAAGAATGTGTTCACATATGGACAGTTGCTTGTTCATGAATAACACCTCTGCAATCAAACATAAGCATTGAATGTGTCCAAACATGTAAAGTATAATGCAACCGTCCAAAGGATACGGGGCCGGTCAGCAGCTTGGCGGCTCGGCGGGCTGGCTCCGTCTATAAAAAGATTGTACAAAGGAGAGAAACGGAATGACCGACTACGAAACTATAATGGAAAGACTGCATGAGTATTTTCACGAGCATGGCATGGCAAAGTCGATGGATTATTCTTATGGATTTTTCGATGCGGTCGCCGTTCTCAAACTTTTGAAGGAGGAGGGCAGGCTGAAGTGAGCGAGAGGGAAGAACTGTTAGAATTTCTTATAGAAAATCCTGAATTTATTGCTTACGTTTTTTTTCGCGCAAATCAAGAAGAAGATTATGAACTTCTTCATCACTATATCCTGCAACCAACTTTCTGATCTCTTCTAAATCATATGGTCGATTACCGTCACTAACTGTGGCGGTTATTTTTTCATCTGAAGGATTAACTAAAACATTATCATTTAAATACTTGAGAAATTCCGTTTCTTTCATCCCAATGCCTTCAGCGATCTTTTGATATGTTTTCATCGTAGAAGTCATTTCTTTTTTATTGTTGCCAATTCCTTTTTCAATATTTGAAATCTGTTGGGGACTCATTCCAACTTTTTCAGCAAATGAACGAATTGACATGTTATGTACCTCGCGGTATTGTTTTACGAATTCACTAAGAGTCATATTCACACCACCCTTCTGAAAAGTGTCAACTTTAGTGTACATCGGTTACAAAAGAAAGTCAAGAAAAACTTTGTCCACTTTTGTTGACAGACGGCATAAAATATGCTACCATACGTTCGTCCACAAAAGTAGACAGTCACATTGAGGAGGTGATAAAGTGATTAAGAATCGGCTAAAAGAATTAAGAACAGAGCGCGGAATCTCTCAGGAAAAACTCGTAGAGATGACCGGCATTTCCAGAGCTACCTTGAGCAAGATCGAAAACAACGAAGAGGTTAATGTAAATACTCGTACTATTGCGAAGCTGGCCGAGGCGTTCGGTGTTAAACCCAGCGATATTTTTTTAATGTGACTGTCCACTAAAGTGAATAATAGAAAGATGGTGAATGAAACGTGAAACAAAAAAGCAGAGACCAGAAAGTCAGGCGGTATGTTGCAAGACGCGGAATGCTGATGTTTAAGGAATCTAATTCTCTGTATTTGTTTTTCGATGCTGAATCTTACAATTTTATAGCAAAAGCAACTTCTATAGAAGAAGCAGAAAAATTTGCTTTCAATGAAACGAATGAGCAGAACGAAAGAAGGTGAGTAAAGTGACAGAAGCAGAAATCAGAAACAGCGGTATGCCATTAATTATGGAAGCAAGAACCGGTATCCATATTTTACGAGTAAATAAGGCGATGTTTGAAGACCGTCTATCGAAACAGATTATTGATGGTTGCGAATGTCTTACAGTATTCAATTACTATGATAGTCAAGGCAATTTAATCGGATCGCAGGTCTGGAATCGAGAAAAAGATATATCATGCGATGATGATTATTACATTGCCGGAGAATTAAAACCATAAAGAAAGAAGGTGAATAAGTGGACGAACTTGTTGTCTATCAAAAAACTGTTGAGCTTGCACCACTGGAAGATGTAGCAAAATTTATGTTAATTGCACCAGAGAAAGCAAAGGCACAAGCGGCAGAAATCCGTGCAATGAGAAATCTTGGTATTGCACAAGAAGTTCTTGCTCAGAAAGAGGAAGAACAGCGGATGCTAAATGAACTCATTCTTGATGCCGGGGCGAGGATTGGGGAACTGACGAAAGAGATTCCGAAAGCGACAGGAGGCCAACCTTATCAGAAGGATTCTACTTGTGACAGCGGTGCTACAAGTAAACCAAAAACCAAAGAGCAAATCGGAGCGGAACTTGGTTTTAGTCGAACTGACATGAGCCGCTTTGAAAAACTGGCAGACAACAAAGACCTGATTGAGCAGGAAAAGGCACAGGCACGTGAGGAAAACCGCCAACCGACAAGAACAAATGTTCTTGAGAGAGCAAGGGAACGCGAAAAAGCCATAAAACAAGAGAAACAGGAAGCGCAAGAAAATTCAGAAGAGGAGGAGGTTGAAACGAGCGAAAAAAGAAAGGGAAGACCTCCGTTGAATCCCGGAGGATTTACCAAGGAAGAGCGAGAACAGCGTGAACGGATTGCCAGTATCGTTGATCGTATGTATGACCCGGACGCAGAACTGCAATACACGGTCGGCAATTTTGTGGAGACATTAACATTGAATGGTGAAGCATACATATCCCAGCTTGATAATGAGCTGTCCGATCACATTGATCTCATCACAGTCGAAACCTTAGAAATTATTGACAAGGCAATTGAAACCATTATTAACAAAATTCAGAAAGTGAGGGAAAAACATTTATGAAATTACCCGGTGGTCCAGAGTTTGAGTACAAATATCTTACTCCGTCGCAATTGACTATTGACCCTACTTATCAAAGAGATCTTGATCAGAATAGAGTAAACAAGATCGTGGATAACTGGAATCCAATCAGATTTCGTGAACCGTTTGTATCGCTGCGTGATGGAAAGTTTTTTGTCTTTGATGGCCAGCACAGTGTTGCCGCATGGCAAGCAAAATATGATGATAAGCCGATTTATTGTAAGCTGTTTCGCGGCCTGACATGGTTTGATGAAGCCGATGCATTTGTCGAGCAGAATAATCTTCGCAAAACCATAACAACAAATGATCGTCTGAAAGCACTGTGGAATATGAGGAATCCTGATGTTGTTGGGATGGTTAATGACGCGACAGCCTGCGGTTGTATTGTAGATTTCAAAAAATCGAAAAGCCAGTATCGCTGCATTGCTACCGCCGCTTTATTCAAAGCTTATAAAGCACTTAACCGCGAACAGTTCCGGGCGATGCTTACTATGATTCTTCGGCTTTGGGATGGCGATCCAGATAGTTTGTCTGCTGATATCATTTGCGGTTTCTATGCGTTTTATAAGGACTATTACGGAGAATATCCAGAAAACGAGTTCTATAAGAAGTTCCGCAATATTTCAGTAAACTCTATCATTATGCAAGGCAAAGATAGTGGTGGTTCAAGAGAAGTCAAGTACCGCCGGATAATCTTCAAAAAATACAATGAGGGTAGAAGCAGCAGAAAGCTGGAAGAAAAATAAAAATCCGCCTCAATCGTTAGCGGCGATTGAAACGGATAAATAACGGAAGCCCTGAGTGTGGACAACCTCATAGACAAGATGATTGTACCACACTCGGGGCAGAAAGGTCAAGAGAAATGACTTATTCCTACCACAACCGCATCAAGCAGCGTATCCGGTCAGGGGAACTGATAGACCACTACTGGACGGATAACTATCCAAGGATCGGTAGAGCGCTGGTTCTGGTGTTCAGCACGGAGCCGTTCCTGAGACCGATCAGGCCGCACAGATGGGAAGAGTATAAAGGGGTGATCGAGAATGTCCAGCCCGTGTGAAGACTGCAAGCACTGCTATGAGGAGCAGATAGAACAGACGCTGTATCAGGCAGAATGCGATGAAGATGCCCCTGATGGTGTGTTCATGAGCGAGTGGGGATGCTGGATATTTCAGGAACGGAAGGAAGGTGATTGATACGGACTATGAAAATAAGAAGCAGATGATCGATGAAACGACCAATACGTTGGGGGCCGTCTCGGAATTGGCCGGGTTTCTCAGAGATCAACTGATGAATAACGGTTTTAAGCGCGGAGAGGCTGTTTTTATCTGCTCTCAGTTCGTTAGTAATATGCTTAATCCGAATAGAAGTAGCAGAGAGGAAACAGACTGATGGTGGAGGAACAGTTATCTATGCTTCCACCATTGAGCGAAGAAGAAGCAGAAGACCTTGCGAAACAAGTTGCTCGATTCAAAGAATACGCCAAGCAGAAACGTAGCTGGGAGAATGCTTTCCAGAAATGGAGTAATGATCAAGCGTTAAGCGAGAAGAACACTCATTTCGGCGCTTGCGGCTATGGAGCTATCTGTGATTATTGCAGTGACAATAGCTATGGAAGGCCATGTGTCAGAGCATTGAACATTATGCTTACAAAAAAGGTTATTAAGCCGGATTATTCTGATAAGAGTGAAGAATGCTTTAAAAACTGGTTCGATGGGAGAGAAACCTAATGGGCTGGTACAGCAACCCTAATGATGTGATCGAGCATTTCGATATAAACAAATCTGTAATTCAAAAAGTCAAAGAAAGGTGGAGAGAAAGTGCCAAAGACGAACCTTGGAAAGAAACCGCCGAAAGACGAGCCGGTGGACTGGAATCTGGCGGCGATTCTGGAGCGGAAGAAGCGGTTGAAGCTTGAATGGGCGGATATCGCAGAGATGGCCGGAATGTCATCGGATGCGCTGCGGAATATGGTCAGCAGGAAACGTACCGATGAATGGGAGGTATATACGCTGAAGAAGGTGCTGATGGTTCTCGGTCTTGAGTACCGGGCCTATCTGGTAGGAAGCCCGGAGGACAAGAATGGGAAATAGGATGCCGAAAGATATGCCATGTCAGCGGGATTGCCCGGACAGATATCCGGGATGCCTGTGCGATAAGAAGAAGGCATGGGATGAGCAGAAAGAGGCCCGGAAGAAAGCAATCCGGGATATGAAGGATAGAGAAAGCGCGATCCACCAAACATTGAGCAGGAAAGGAAAGAAAAAGTGAAAGAAGAAGGGAAGAACATGATCAATGTCCTGATCAAAGACGGGAACCGCACCGTCAATTGGGACTATAGCGAGAACAAGACGATTGCGGAAATCCTGAAGGAGAACGATTTCCGCCCGGTTCCGGGGTCGATAATGATCAACGGGTGTTTATCAGTGGAAAATCCTGCGGTGGGGAGACTGGCAGATTGCCCGCAGATTCCTGCCCCGGATGGGAAAGGAATGCGCGTTGTCATCACACTGAAGTCTCAGCCGGAGAAGAGATCGGCAGTCAAAAAGGAAGTGGGTGACGCGGATGTACGTTAATGCATTCTGGTTTGGATTCCTGATCGCAATGGTAGTCATTCTCATTCTGACGCTGATCCTGGCTTACGTTAAGGGCCGCGAGGAAGAGAAGGAATGGGAAGAATACCAGCCTACCGAAGAAGAAGTCCGGGAAGCGCTGGAAGAGATCACCGGGAAAAAGTTTCGGATCGTTGAGAAGAACGGCTATCTGGTCGGCGAAGAGATTGAGGATGAGGAGGAGAGTGACGATGGCGAAGATAAATGACCGGATGATCAGGGCGATGCCGTATGAGTCGCGGATCGTCCGGTACAACCAGGAAAAGAACGAGCTGTACGCCAAGAACCCTGGAAAGTCTCCCGCATGGCTGGACGAGGAACGGCAGAAGCTTGAAAAGAAATGGAGGGTGTGATGGTCGGTTATTGGGTTTGCCTCGATTGCAATGAAATTATTCCACGGGATGATCTTCAAATCATCCGTCATGAAGAATGGCATTACGAGCTTGATGGATACCCTGCCGAAATGTTCTATGAGATCAGATGCCCATACTGCGGTTCGGAACTGATAGACGAAGCGGTGTACTGCGACGGTTGTGGGGAGCCGTGCAGCCCGAAAGATCTGACGGACGGGCTGTGTGTAGCTTGCCGTGGAAAAGCAGAGCAGGAAGAAAAAACGAGAACCGCCATGCATGGGGGTGCATGACGGCTCAGAAAGGGGAAGTGAAAAATGAATGTAGAGACATTATATCCGAGCGAAGTCAAAAATGCAAGAACCAATAAATCGGAAACCAAGATGGAATCTCTCCTTGACGTCATACGGGAACGTGCGGAGAAGGAACGGGAACAGGCCGCACAGCACCCGTGGGTTCCGATTCTGATCAATTGGATCATTGCCGGTCTCATCATCGCTCTGGTGGTTTCCTTCATTGCATGGGGAATTCGTATCCACAAAGATCGCCGGGATGAGGCCATGAAGGCAGCGGCCCGTGAGGAAGCAGTTGCAAGCTATATTGCGGCTCAGAATCTCGCTGCAGAGAATGAATATGAGACTTCTGGCCAGAAGGCAAAAGACGATGCCAGGAAAGCAAACGCCATTATGCTTGCAAAGGATTCCGGTATCTGGAAGAACGAGGCTGCATTCAAAACTCACTGCTGGAACGTGATCCTCCGGGTAAAGAGTCCGCTGTATCCAGACAACATTCAGGCGGTTCTTACTCAGGCAAAGCAGTATGAATATGCCAATCTGGATGCAGATACTTATCAGACCGAAAAGGTTCAGTGGGCCACGGAGGTTCTGGAGCAGGCGGAAACCGGGCAGCTTCCTGCATATCTTACACTTTACCATCTGTTTGAAGAGATGCGTAACGGCGGTACGGATTGCGTCCTGCACACGGACATTGACCGAGGGCCGGGTGATGATCCTTGGCGATATCGGGAATGAGTAGTTGGCTTGGGACAGGGGTATACAAAGTATGCCCCGTCTGCGGAAAAACCTTCTTCTGTGAACCAGAATATTGGGTCTATAAACGGGAAGACAATCATAGTGCGAAACATCAAAAAAGGTATTTCTGCTGTTCGTGGAAATGTCTCCGGTTATATGATGCCCAGCACGAGCAAAAGCTGTTCGAATTGCGGATGGAAGCCGCACTAAGACGGCAGAAGAAACGGATTGAGCGGAGACGTCGTCAGAACCTGCCGGATGATTCGGACGCGAAGAGAAGGAAAGCACAGAGGGACGCCGAGATTGACGCTCTGATCTATGGCCGGATGTGTCAGGAATGCCGGTACTTCTTCAGAGATAAATTCGGATTCCCGAATTGTACTTTCCAGTACAGGATAACCAAGGGAAGCACGGCCTGCAGACGGTTTAAACCGAATGAAGAGGTGAGATATGGGTGAAAATAATCCATGTAACATCTGCAAAACATCTACATGTGACGATTGCATTCTTGAAAGAATCTACAATAAAGTGAATTATTGCGAGGCGTATGATTGCTTTTGCAATTATGAGGGGAATTGCAATCTGTCTTTGTATGACGACTGCGGATGCAGAAAAAGCTTTGCAAGAAAGGATAACAAACGATGTACGAAGATCTGATAAAGCGGCTGAAAGATAGCGAACATGAAATAGACTGCTCCCTTTGTGACCGTGATTGTTGTTACCCGGACGGAAAGGTTCACGGTAAATGTATTATTATCGAAGCCGCCGATGCCATAGAGGCGCAAGACAGACACATTCTGACACTTCAGCACGAAATGATGGCAGAGGCAGAATCCCACATTGCAGAGGTGAATCGGCTGAATAAGCAGATTGAGGAACTGCAAGCCGACGTGCGGCCTGTGGTGCTGTGCCGGGACTGTATGTTACGGAAGTTTTGCAAAGAGGCACAGTATCGCGGAGAGGATGGCTTTTGCAGCTACGGCGAAAAGAGGGAGGAAAGCTGATGTATTACAGAGATGAATTTGGCCTTGAGGTAAATATTCCTGTGTTGCCTCACGAATCGGCAATTGAGGCAATCAAAAGTTCCCGCGAAACATTGATCGAAATGCTTAATCTTTTTGACAGCCGCAGCACAAGCAAAAATAGTTGCATGAATCCTATGATGAGGAGAGCCGACGATGTATGACGAACTGATAAAGCGAGTGCGGCAAGTTGCGGAAGAAGTCTGCGATGACTACGATGTTGACCCGTATATCGCAGAGCAAAGGTTTTTTGTTATCGAAGAAGCCGCAGATGCCATTGAGGAATTGCTAAAAGTTGCGTCTGCGATGCATACATGGATTTTCCTCAACACGGGAGATGAACAGAAAGCATATGACGAGTGCGGTCTGTCCAATGAGATGAACGCCGCTTTGGGCTATAGCGGTCAGTTTGTTGCGGAGACGGCGAAGAGAGGGAGGAAACTGATGTATGACGAACTGATTAAGGGATTGCAGGAAGACGCGGAGTGGGCAGAAGACAACGAGTGGGAAACGCCTATCACGCTGTCCGACCATTTGAAGCAAGCTGCAGATGTCATAAATGAACTAAGCAAACGATCTGAATGCCCTTGCTGGTATGGAGGTATACGGTTCTGCTCAATGCTTGGCAAGCCGATCCCGGAGCCGCCGAAGGAGGAAACATGATAATGGGATTCTATGTACCTACAAATAAGGATGTAAAATTCCCAAAAGCGTGTGAACAGTGTTATTTCTATGACGGCCTACTATGCTGTGTGCTGGATACATATATCTATGATCCTGAGAACAAACACGGAGAATGTCCGCTTATAGAAGTCCCGCCGCATGGGGATTTGATAGATAGGGATGCACTGCTTGATACAGCTACTATCCATTGGTCTCAGACAACAAACGAAAGCTGTTTCCCAATCGATGAGATAGAGTATGCTCCAATCATCATCCCGGCTGATGGTAAGGACACAGATGTCCATACCAGAGAGGATGGTGAGTGATGGCTGAGTATATCGAATTGATTGATAAGTATCAAATCGTCCAGAGCAAATATACCGATTACAACCCGCCGTCCTATGAGTGGGTAGACAATACTGGGGAGATTGTGCGATGCAAGGATTGCAAGCATTGGCAACCGGGAACGATTGACGAGAATGACAACTTTTATGCCCCGCAATGCAAACTTCTCCTCATGCCGATTTCTTCGAGCGACTTTTGCAGTCACGCTAAGAAGCGAATTGAAGGGCTTTGAAAGGTAGTTAAAAGGTTATGAAAGAGGTAAAAGACTATAATCCAAGCAAAGACCCGCGCCTTATTAATTGCAAAACTGAGTGCGGGAACGACAAGTGCTATGCCAGACGATACGGCTTGTTTGCAGAGAAGACTTGCCCTAATTTCGTAGAGCCTAAGCCGATCACCAACGCCGACCGCATCCGGTCTATGACGGATGAGGAACTGGCTGAGAAGATGAGCGGACTTGAATCATTTGCACTTACTTGTGGAGGTGGGTGGCCTCCCGAAAAGTGGCTTGACTGGCTGAGACAGGAGGCAAATGAATGAATGTACAACTTTTAGAATATCCAACGGAAAAGGACTGGATGGAGGTTAAACGCAGGGCATTGGTTACGATTGGCAAGCGCCCGATCTCCCAACCGACCGATGAGTGGAAACGGGAAATCCTCAATGCACGGCACTCGCCGATCCGCTATCTGCGATTCAGTTTCCTAATTACCGATCTCCCTTCCTGGGTGAGCGTCCATCTTTGTCGCCACGTTCATGCACAGCCCTATGTTAAGAGCCAGAGAAACGACAGGCAGTCGGCATACGACCGGAACAAAGCCCCGCAGGACTCACCCGTGGATATGATCTGGGACATTAATGGTGAGGAACTATGCGTGATTGCAAATAAACGGCTGTGCCAAATGGCCTCGCAGAAAACCAGAAAAGTAGTCTCTGAGATGTGCAGATTGGTTGTGGAAAGACTGCCTGAGTTCAATGATGTTCTGGTTCCGGCCTGTGTGTACAACGGAGTCTGTCACGAAATGAACGGTGGGTGTCACAAGAAAGAGGCAGAAGAATGAACACCGCTATTGAACCGATCAAGACTATCAGATCACGATACTCATATTACGTCTGCGGCTGTTGCGGAAAGAAAATCGCAAGAAATAGGAAACGCTGCTGGTTCTGCGGAAAAGAAATCGCTTGGAGGTGCTTGAGGTGACAAAGCGGAAGATCAGTATAAAAACGATTGACGGTGGACGTTTTGATTTTACCAGAAATGATAATGAGCCTGTCTTTGACAGCAAAAATGATACATGGGGCATCATCAATCAGGACGGCGTCAAAAGAATGTTTATGCTCAAAAATATCGTCAGCATCACCGATAAAGAGACTGAAAATGAGTAGGATAGGGAGGCAGGTAAAACCGAAGCCGGTGATAGAGGATCTGGATACTATCATCCGACAGGAAGGGAAGAAGCCGATTAAGATCGAATCTTGGCGGTATTACAGCATCATGGATGCCCTGCGGTGGATGAACGTAGACCGGCAGAAGGCCGAAGACACTGCAAAGAAGTGCGGAAGAACGCACGAGGAAATCACATTCAGCGTTACCGATAAGATTACAATAGAACTGAAAAAAAGGAAGGAGAAAAAACGTGCAGCAGAAGAGAAAAACATATTCGAGGGCGACGGTAGTCTTCCCGATTGATATCACGATCAAGTATGGCGGGAACGTCTTCCAGCACCGGATCAACCGGGATGAGAAAGTGAAGTGCTGGCGCTGCGGGAAGGAAATCGTCCTGAACAAGAAGAGCGTGTTCCGTTACCGTCATCCGCTGGACATCGGCCCGAAGGTGTCCTGCGAGAACTGCGGTCAGGTTACGGACCTTGCCTACTACACCAGGAAGGACAACCGCGTGAGCATGAAAGCCTGGGACTCCGGGCTGGTAAAGACGACAATGGGGGTATAAAGAATGCTTTGCTGCGAAGGATACAAGATGTTTAAAGGCCGCATAACGGTCACGCCTGGGCCTCTGGCTACCAACCGGGAACCGTATAAGCTGCGCGGAACGTTCCTGTTCAGGCCGGACTTGGATGTCTGGTTCTGCAGCGGTGATCCTATGTTCCCGTGGGGAACCAGTGTTCCTTCCGATCTGTGCAGCGAATTTGTGGAGGAAATGTGAGCAAGAAAGTGAATCCGCGCAGGATACCTGCAAGCCAAGCGGACATTGTGAAGGCGCAGGAGAAAGCTTGCCATTTGGCAATGGCGATCTTCCTGACGGTACTCAAAGACAAATTCAACTTTTCGAACGATGACATTGTTCGGGCATGGGATGAGTGGGACGGTCTGTCGGAGAGTATCAAGAAAGGCTATGTCAATCTCAAAGACCTGACGGATACGCTGAACGAAGAGTATGACATTAAATTGGTTATTTAAAAGGAGGAATGAAGCATGGGTGAATGCGTCCTGATTTACGGCAAATCGGGAACCGGGAAAAGTCGGAGCTTGATCAACTTCGGGGAGGAAGAAATCCTTCTTGTCAACACTGTAAACAAGCGGCTCCCGTTCCCGAAGAAATTCCAATATGAGTACAAGACTGCGGAAGTGGAGAAAGTCAAGAATGCCTTGACCAAGATGGGCGAGAAGGGGATCAAGACTGCGGTCGTGGATGACTTCGGCTACCAGCAGACGGTCAAGTTCATGGCAGAGCATACTAAGAAGCAGGGAAGCAGCCAGTTTGATCTTTACAACAGCATCGCGGACGATGCCTACGGTCTGATCATGTTTGTAAAGAACAAGCTCCCGGATAACGTAATTGTGTACCTCATCATGCATGAGGAAACCAATGACTACGGGGATACCAAGCTGAAGACCATCGGCAAGCTGCTCGACCAGAAAGTGTGCTTGGAAGGCATGGTAACCATCTGCCTTCGGGCCATGAAGGAAGGAACCAAGAAGTATTTCTTCCGCACGCAGTCTGATGGTACTGACCTGTCGAAAAGCCCGGAAGGGATGTTCGAGATCCAGATCGACAATGATCTCAAAGCGATTGATACTCGCATTCGTGAGTATTGGAATCTATAAAGGGGGTGAATAAGAATGATTTATCCGATCAACGAAGCGCTGGAGCGCCTGATGGAATCCTTTGTGGATGAAGAGACCGGCGAGATCACGGCCACAGAAGAAGAGATGAATGCGGCCATTGATCAGCTCCAGATGGAGTTTGATGACAAGATCGTCGAACTTCGGAACCAGTACATCAACCTGCAGGCGGAAGCCGATGCCATCAAGACCGAGAAGATGAAGCTGGCAGACCGGCAGAAGAAAGCAGAAGAGAAGGCCGAGAGAACCAAGCGCTGGCTTGCCTATCTGCTGAAGGGTGAAAAGTTCCAGAAGGATGCCGTCAGGATCAGCTACCGGAAGAGCGATGAAGTCAAGTTTGACAATGATGACCCGGAGAAGTTCGTCCTCTGGGCCGACAAGAACTTCCCGTCTCTGCTGAAGTATGCGGCTCCCGTCCCGAAGAAGGACGATATCAAAAAGGCCATCAAGGCTGGTATGGAAGTTGACTTTGCACACATTGAATCCAAGAACAACATTTTAGTGAAATAATAGTGAAATAATAAAGGAGAATAATAAACATGAAGGCTTACAATGACTTTCGCGCAGAGAAGGCAAGCAGCGGACGCGAGATCCTCCCGGCTGGCGGGTATGTCTGCACCGTCAAGAGCGTCAAGATCGACGAGTACCACAACGACTTCGGCGATACCCAGTATCTGGTTCTGGCCATTGACGTGTCCGAGGGCCAGTTCGCCGGGTTCTTTGAGAAGGACTACAAGCAGAACACCAACGACGATAAGAAGTGGCGCGGAACCTACCGCATCCGTATCCCCAGCGACGACGGCACTGAGCAGGATAGCTGGACGAAGCGCACCTTCGGTAACTTCATCTGGGCCGTGCAGGAATCCAACCCCGGCTACACTTGGAGCTGGGATGAGAAGACCCTGAAGGGCAAGAAGCTGGGCGTCCTGTACCGCAACAAGGAATGGGAGTACAACGGCAAGACCGGCTGGACGACCGAAGCTGCTGGCTCCGTTTCCGTGGATGACATCCGGGCAGGTAACTTCAAGCCCCTGAAGGACAAACCCCTGAAGGATAAGCCCGCACAAACCGCGCCGCAGTTCACCGAGGAACCTGCTGGCGACGAGAGCGATCTCCCGTTCTAACTTCAAAAATTTGAAGTAATAGGGCAATAAAAAAGGGGTCACCAGAACGGTGGCCCCATAATGAAAGTGTGGTGATTCTATGTGCATCCTTCAGAGATAGAAGATGTGATGAAGACATTTACGATCTGCGTGGATAGTTTGGAAAAACCAACAGAAAGGTCAAGACTACGGTATAAACAGTTTGGATGTCCGTATAAAACCCAGCGGCTGAACTTTGGCGATTACGGTGCGGTCTTGTACCTGCCTGATGGAAGCCAGTATGAAGTCCCGGTGAAAATCGAACGCAAATCCGGGTGGACAGAAATCTGCGGGAACTTCACCCATGACCGGGATCGGTTCGTCCGGGAATTTGAAAGGGCCAAGGGCGCAGGTCAGAAGATTGTCCTGCTGGTCGAAGACACGCTGGAGAAAGCATATGCCGGTAAATATCGCTCTCAGATGTACCCACAGGCCCTTGTAGCGTCTTTGTTCACTTGGCTGGCCAGATATGACTGCCAGCTTATCCTGTGCAAATCAGAGCTTTCTGGACGCGTCATAAAGGACTTGCTGTACCGGGAGGCACGGGAAGCGCTGGAGAGGATGGCAGACGAATGAGCTACGAATTCAAAAGAGAAGATGCGTTCGGGTTCGCTGCCTCTATGCGGATTGAATGCAAGGAAAAAGGCGATGAGCTTGAATTCCAACGGTGTCCGTACTGTGACGGGGGAACCGGAAACAAGCGGGATGAATGGACGTTCTCCATTAATCTGAATAAAGGCGTATTCAACTGCCTCCGGGCAAGTTGTGAGCGGCAGGGACATTTCGTAGAGCTTTGCCGGGACTTTGATTACAAGCTGGAATTCGAACAGCCGAAAATCTACCGTCAGCTTCCGCAGAAGAGACCGGAAACGAAACCGGAAGCGATCAAGTATCTGGAAAGCCGGGGGATCAGCGAGAAGATCGCCAGACAGTACCATATCACGGTTCAGGACAATCATCCGAATATTCTGGTTTTCCCGTTCTATGATGAGGACGACAGGCTGGTATTCGTAAAGTACCGGAAAACGGATTTCCGAAAAGGAATCGACAAGAATAAAGAGTGGTGCGAGAAGGATACCATGCCGATTCTGTTCGGGATGGATCAGGCGAAGGAATATGATAAGCCCCTTGTTCTGACAGAAGGCCAGATCGACAGCCTGTCACTCGCAGAAGCAGGAATACCGAATGCAGTGTCTGTTCCGACAGGCGCTTCCGGGTTTACTTGGTATACCTACAACCTGCAATGGATGATGCAGTTCAAAGAGATCATCGTGTTCGGCGACTGTGAGCATGGGCATATTACGTTGGTAGACGGGCTGAGTGCGAGACTGCCTAATGATATCATCGTGAAATGCGTGAGGCAGCAGGACTATCTCGGTGAGAAGGATGCGAACGATATCCTGCAGAAGTACGGGCCGAAATCTCTGCGGTATGCCGTGGAGCATGCGGAGATCCCAAAGCTGGATAACATCAAACAGTTGGCGGATGTCCAGAACATGGATATAAACAAGATGGATAAGATCAAGACCGGGATAGAGGAACTGGATCGCTGTATTCGCGGCATGGTCATGGGTCAGCTTATCATCCTGACCGGAAAGCGCGGGGAAGGGAAGAGTACCTTCATGAGCCAGCTTGTTGCAGAGGCGCTTGACCAGAAGGAAAGCGTGTTTGTGTACTCCGGGGAGCTTGCGGATTTCCATTTCAAATACTGGCTCGACCTGCAACTGGCCGGGATACGGAATGTAAAAGACTATCCAGATCAGTTTGGGGAGAAGAGCTATTATCTGACCGATGAAATCACGCAGAAGATCAATAACTGGTATCGAGGCCGAGCGTATATCTACGACAACAACTATCTGACAGAAGGGAGCGAATTTGAGACTCTGCCGGAGACCATAGAGAAAGTAATCAGGCAGTACAATGTCCGGCTTGTGTGCATCGACAATCTCATGACGGCGATGGAGGCCGTGAATGAACAGAGCAATCTGTATCTGGCACAGAGCAATTTTGTCGGGCAGCTCAAGGCAATTGCGGTAAAGTATTCGGTTGTGATTGTTCTGGTTGCTCATCCAAGAAAGGCCAGCGCATCGGACATGATGGATGATAACGATCTGGTCGCCGGGTCAAGCGATATTACAAACAAGGCCGATGTGGTGATTAAATATTCCCGGAATACCGATGAGAATTATGAGTGCGACGGCCTGATCAAAGTAACCAAGAGCAGACTGTTCGGGAACCTGAAGACCAAGAACGATGACGCCATCCGGGTGACGTATTCCAAAGTCACCAGAAGGATCACCGGCACGACATACAATGAGACCAAAGGCGAGAAGGTCTATGGCTGGGAGGACCTTGGGAAGAAGGCGGCAGAGGAATCAGCGGAAGCCGGGAATTCCGAGAACACTGAGAATACGGCTGAGAAAACTGAGACTGATGAGATTAAGGAATATTCCGTTCAGCCTGTACAGTTTGAGACGCTGGATTCTTTTGAGGCGCTGCCGTTTTAATTAACGCAGAAAGGAGTGGAGTATTATGAATAACGAAAATCTGAAAGACGTGCTGGAAGCTAAAAGGCAGGAAGCAGAGATTCAGGAAGCTTACGATCTCGCAGGGGTAGAATACCCGGACGGAGATAAGCAGGAATACATGGAAGGTTTTAAAGGACAGCCTGAAAAGGTTTACCGGAAAGGCAGAGGAAGCACATGTTTGCAGAACAGCCCGTTCACGCTGGCCCCAGAAGCAGCCGCTGCAGCGCTTGCCAATGTTATGCACTGGAAGAAATACGGGAAAGAACATCCGGTAAAAACAAACCAAGATATTGAAGAGCGCATTGAATACTATTTTGACGAATGCATTACAGGGCAGAACCGACCGACCGTAGAAGGGCTGGCACTTGCGCTTGGTTACACCCGCGCTTCTGTCTGGAATTGGAAATGCGGTATCAAGTGTGATGCAGAAAGGCAAAGAATCATCCAGTCCGCCTATGATGCTATCGCTACCTTTGACGCGAACATGGCCATCAACAACCAGATGAATCCGGTCATGTACATCTACAGGAGCAAGAACTTCTACGACATGCACGACCAGAGCGAGATCGTGGTCACGCCGAATAATCCGCTTGGCGATGTCATAGACGCTGATACTATCGCAGAGAAGTACGCCTATCTCCCGGAAGAGTAACGGCATGAGTGTGATTGATGACGTGCGGTTGTCCGCATTCAATCTGGAACCGGAACCTGCAGAAAGCTGGAAAGCCCCGGAGATCGTACTGTGGTACGCTTTCCGGGAGCTTTACCGAGATTTCCGGGACGGGAAGACACGAAAAGCAGAAGCAGAGAAGGTCAAGGCCGAGATCATCAAACGGTATCAGGTGCAGAAAACAGAGTATGATACCATGAAGAATATCGTGCGGCATCATGCAGAGATGTGGAACCGGATTGAAATTGCCGGGAGTCGGTACGGAACCGAGCGGACAATTGAGAATGCGGATGCTTTCTTTGAAGCGGTGTATGATGTGAAGTTGAAATCAACAGATAAAACGGAAAATGAAGGAGAAAAAACGGAATGAACAAAGTAGCGGTATATCTGCGTGGGATGGATCGCGCCGTAGTAGTCGATGCCGACAGAGTAGAACAGAAGGATGGGTTTGTCTGTGCCTACAACGGCGGTGAGTTGGTAGGGATGTTTGACACGGGGTCGATTATTACGCTGTATCGAAGCGAGAATAAGAACGGGAATTAAGGCGGTGAGTACAATAGCTGTCAAGTGTGAATTATATAACGACAACTTCCAGAACTACAAAAATTATAACATCCCGAAAGCGCAGCTTGTCATTGCGGATTTGCCGTATCGTCTGGAAGACAAGGCATATGCCTCGAATCCGACATGGTACAACGACGGTGACAACAGCAACGGGGAGAGCAAACGCGCACACAGTTCTTTCTTCCCGTCTGATGATTACTTTAACATCGTTGAATATTTTGCATTCTGCAATCGCCTGCTGAGGAAAGACAAAGAGGGAGGCGACAAGGAAGAACGGATCGGGAAGAGCCAGAAACGCAAGAGTCAGAGCGGTGCAATGATCTGTTTTTGCGCGTTTCAGCAGTATCAGTTCCTCGTGGATACGGCGGGAAAATACGGTTTCCCGAACAGCCAGCCCATATTCTTCATCAAAGATTACTCGGCGCAAGTGTTGAAAGCCAATATGAAGATTGTAGGTGCAACAGAAATGGCGGTGATCTTCTGGCGTGACCGCCTGCCGAAATTCAACAATGAGGGAAAAATGGTGTATGACTGGTTTCGATGGGAGAAAGACCCGAAGAGCATCCCGAAGATTCACCCGACGCAGAAACCGCAATCAATCCTGAAACGCCTGATTGAAATCTATACCGATGAAGGGGACATCGTGATTGACCCCGTGGCCGGGAGCGGTTCAACACTTCTGGCGGCGCGGACAATGGGCCGGAACTCATACGGCTTTGAGATCAGCAAGGAGTTTTATGCGAAAGCCATGAATGAAATGCTCGGCATGGGCGACAGAGTAGAAGACGTGATTGCCAAACGGTTTATACCGGAAGAATCACAATTCACACTGTTTTAAGGTGAGGCTATGGCATACAAGAACATAGAAGACAGGCAAGCATATCAACGACAATATATGAAAGATCGGCGAGACCTGTATAGAAAACTTCATCTGTGCACGGAATGCGGAAAGAAAGATGCTTACACGATGGCAGGGCATCCCCGGTGTTTTGATCATACACATTACCGGCATAATTCTCCGATTGAGTACATACCGGAGCAGAAGCCAAAAGAAGAACTGAAAGACACAGAAGGTCGCTGTCACTTATGCGGAAAACCCTATATGGACGGTGTAGGGAAGTGGACGGGAGAACCAATAAAACTGTGTGAGCGGTGCTATCAGAATCTATGCAAGTCCAGCGAGAAAGGCAGAAAAGCATATCGGGAAAGGCACGGTGAAACATGGGGACAGACACAGTACAACCGCTTTCAAAGAAAGAAAGAATCTCAAAATTCGGAGAAGTCTTTACGCCTCAGCATATAGTTTCCGACATGTGCGACATGTTAGAACGGCAGTGTGAAATCTTTTCTGTAAATTCAAATCTTCTGTGAATCGACCAGAATTTGAAGGGCCTGAACGGCAGGCCCTGCCGTTCAGCGCTTATCTACTTTTCTACCAGAAACCAGGCGGGTATGTCAAGGGCGCCCGCATCGCGGGCGTGCATTTCACCCTTGACGTACACGAATGTTTCTGGTATCAGTCAGGCAGCCGGCCATCGTACATGATAGCCAGTTCGCCATAGACTTTTCCCCAGTTTCGAATTGGCATATTCCATTTTTTCGTAGCTTCAAAAGTAGAAAGATACAACGCTTTCAACAAAGCGGTGTCACTGGGGAAGACACTTCTCTGACTGTTCAGACGGCGGTAAGTTGAGTTCAGACTCTCAATCGCGTTTGTCGTGTAGATTACGGTACGAACATCTGCCGAGAACTTAAAGATGGGGCTAATAGCGTCCCAGTTATCATACCAGCGTTTCATTGCTCGCGGATATTTCTCTTCCCAGGCAGATGTAACTTCGTCCAGTGCTTCCCGTCCTTCTGCCTCGGACGGGGCATTGTAAATGGTCTTCAGGTCCTTTGCAAATGCTTTTCTGTCTTTATCTGAGACGTATTTCAGCGTGTTGCGAACCTGGTGAACAAGGCATCGCTGATACTCTGTCTGCGGATAGGCAGCTGTTATGGCTTCCTTAATTCCCGCCAGGCCATCGGCGCAAAGAATCAGGATATCTTTTACCCCTCGATTCTTGAGTTCGTTCAATACAGACAGCCAATACTTTGAGCTTTCGTTTTCACCGATTTGTATGGAGAGGACTTCTTTCTTTCCTTCGCAGTTGATT
>Ga0326513_10000761_pt1 | contig 27363 bp, 25 predicted proteins | sample 2_2465_0518_D_FD_203654 | JGI IMG/M metagenome (GOLD analysis project Ga0326513, IMG submission 203654) | Bovine rumen microbial communities from UC Davis, California, United States - 2_2465_0518 | ecosystem: Host-associated > Mammals > Digestive system > Stomach > Rumen | place: USA... | reverse complement strand
TCCGCTTTGCTTCCTTCTCCGACTTGGAGGGGTGTGCGAAGACGCTCTCTGCGTTGTCCAGAAATTCACGCTTCCAGTTGCGGACCATGTTGGGGTTCAGATTGTTCTCCGCTGCAATCTCCCCCAGCTCGCGCTCCTCCCGCAGGACTTCCAGTACGATCTTGGCTTTGAACGCAGGTGTGTAGTTGCTTCGTGTCATGGCTTGTCTCTCCTTTGTGTTTTTTGATCATACCATGTTCACGATGGTTTTGGAAGATGTGGTCTGGATTGCGGGGACCATTATATTATGATATACTGAGAAAAGTTAGAATAGATATCGGAGGAAAGAAAAATGAGCAGAATTAATTTTGGAGCAAAACCGTATATGTACCCGCAGCCGGTACTGATCATCGCCACCTACGATGAGAATGGCGTCCCGAATGCCATGAACGCTGCATGGGGCATCACGACTGATTTTAAGGAGATCACCATCAGCCTCGGCGATCACAAGACCACCGAGAACCTGGCCGTACGTAAGGCATTTACTGTCAGCATGGCGACCGAGGATACTGTGATCGGCAGTGACTATGTAGGCATCGTATCCGGCGTCAAAGTTCCTGACAAATTCGAAAGAGCCGGCTTCCATGCCACAAAGAGCGAGTTTGTCGACGCGCCGCTGATCGATGAACTGCCGGTTGCTCTGGAGTGCAGAGTGAAGAGCTTTGAGGACGGCATCCTCATCGGAGAGATCGTCAATGTGAGCGCTGATGAGAGCGTATGCACCGACGGAAAAGTAGATCCGAAGAAGCTGAAACCGATCACTTTTGATCCGTTCAACAACACCTACATCGCCCTGGGCGAAAAGGTCGGCAACGCCTTCCGTGACGGCGCGCAGTTGAAGTAAGTGACGGGGAGGCCTTCGAGGGCAGCTTACTTCCACCCGTACATCTCGTCCATGATGGCAAAGAGTTTGTGCTTTTCTTCCGTGATCATACGGGTCTCCTCACCGAATTCCATCGAAGAGGAGGAATCCGCATTGGGCTCCCAGGAAGGGAGATTCATTTCTGTTTCCGGTGTCCCCTTGTTGGGATCACCGGTCAGTGCGAAGTTGAACCAGTAATCCTGCATCTGCTCGCTGAGCTCCCGGTCACGATCTGTGAAGAGAGCGGAGTCATCGGGATTATTTCCATAGCAGTAGACCAGTTCTCCGGAGTGCCACGGCCCAAGGTAGCCGTTGGCCTTGTCAAAATAATATTCATAAGTCGGGATAGCATTTTCAACAGACAGCCTGTTCTGACAGTAATGCGAGTAATCGAAGAAGAGCGCTCCGTAAATAAGCTGCCAGTTTTTCGCGGCATCCTGATCGGTCGACGCGGGATAGAGTGCCAGAACATCGTCCGTATATTCACCGAAAAACGTCTCGATCCTTTCTTTATAATCCTTCAGGGAAGCATCGTTAAGCACCAGAAACGCCGAACTTTCCTCACTGTTATAGCCGTGGAGCATCGCTTCCTCATTGTGTATGCCCTTCTTGTAGGACTCATACGGAGATTCGATCAGCGCGTAGCCGTCGTTCGTCATGTAGTGAACATCGTTTGACACCTCTACGATCTCTTCCGCGGGAAGAGCGCGCAGTGCGGCAGGGTCATCCGTACCGTATTTATCCAGCATGATTTGGACCAGCTTCAGAGAATCGCCGAGCGGGAGATAGGAATGCGGCGGCTCGATCTGTGTGACCGTGGAGCTTTCGGCGATCGCGCGCCGGAACAGCCCCTTCGCGAGGGGACTGACGCAGAGCGCATTGACGCTGGCAGCGCCCGCGGATTCACCGGCGATCGTTACATTGTCCGGATCACCGCCGAAGGCTGCGATATTCTGCTGCACCCATTCCAGTGATTTGATCTGATCGAGCAGACCGTAATTGCCGGTCGTTCCGTTCGGCGATTCTGCCTGCAGTTTTTCATCGGCGTAGTAACCGAAGACCCCGAGGCGGTAAGCCATGTTGACAACGATCGCACCCTTTTGGGCCAGCGATTCGCCGTTGTAGTCCGCATACCAGGTCTGGCCCGTCATCAGCGTACCGCCGTGGATATAGACCAGAACGGGAAGCTTCGCGCCGGCAGGCGTATCCGCCGGCCGCCAGATATTCAGATACAGCGAATCCTCGCTCATCGGCCGGATGCAGTTGTCGTCGAGGGATATTTTGAAATCGTGAAAGCCGATGATTCGCGTGAGAGAATCGACGAAGGGAAGATTCCGGGGCTGCATGCTCATCGGCGCGAACGTATCCGCCTCGAGGATGCCGTCCCATTTCTCCGGATCCTGCGGCTCCTTCCAGCGCAGTTCCCCGACGGGAGCTTTCGCGTAGGGGATGCCGGCAAAAACGTCGACCTCTCCGTCCTCCGTTTTTACACCAGTAAGATCACCCTGCCCGATAGAAATGACCGCGGTCTTCTCCGGATTTGCCGTGCTGACAGCAGGAACGGGCTTTACCGGCGGCCAGGTGAGAAAAACGACCAGCACAAAAAGCACGATCCACGCCGGCCAGGCCAGAACCTTCAGAATGAGGTGCATGCGCGGCTTTTTTATGCCGAGCATTATGAAGCCGATGCCGAGAGCTGCCGTCAGGATCCATCCGGGGATCGTATTCTTGTTCAGCTCCAGGAAGACCAGCATCAGGAGAAGGAGCAGGATCGCGATGACGAGGAAGAAGGCCTTCGACAGTCTGCCCGGTTTGGAAGTCGTTTTTTTCGATATAGCCATAGACAATACCTTTCTATGTTAGAGTGCAATGGGTGTCACTAACCCGTATTATGCCCCAGAGCCGTACCGAATTCAAGCGGTGGGAGTCCCGGGCTGCTTCCAAATTCAAGCGGTGGGAGTCCCGGGCTGCTTCCAAATTCAAGCGGCGGGAGTCCCGGGCTGCTTCTGAATTCAAGCGGCCGGAGTCCCCGGGCTGCTTCTGAATTCAAGCAGCCTGAGATCCGGGACTTTGCTCGACCCGGCTGCCTGAGATGGTGGCACGACGGAATGAAAAACAGACATTTCGGATTGCGAATTCCGCGCAAATGTAGCCAATATCCCGATTTTTCAAGGGAGATCCTGCTTTTACTTGCGTTTCGGGCGTGCCGGTGCTATTCTTAGCAGGCTGTCCGAAGAACTTCTTAAAAGCGGTGCACAACCGGTGCAGAAGAAGCCGACGATTCCGCAAGCGAGAGGATTTTTCGCGGGTGGGTAACTTACTGCAGGTGCGGGAACTCGGCGAACGGGAGAAGTACGGCGGACACGCAAAGCATGATCAGACAACAAGAATGAAACGGAGAATATATGGCAGAAGAGAATTTTACAGAAGTATCCTTTGATGAGCTGGAGATAAAGGATTCACTCAAGCGCGCTGTAACGGAGATGGGCTTTGAAAATATGACACCCATTCAGGAGCAGGCGATCCCGGCGCTTTTGACAGGGCGCGACATCATCGGACAGGCACAGACCGGTACAGGAAAAACGGCAGCCTTCGGCATCCCGATCCTGGAGCGTATCGATCCCGAGGACAAGAGTCTGCAGGCGATCATTCTCTGCCCGACTCGCGAACTGGCGGTACAGGCAGCGGGTGAGATCCGGTCCTTTGCCCAGTACACGGAAGGGATCCGCCTTCTGCCGGTATACGGCGGCCAGGATATCATGCGGCAGATCCAGGGACTTCGCGGCGCGCAGATCGTCGTCGGAACACCGGGACGCGTGATGGATCACATGCGCCGCCATACGATCAAAATGGATAACGTGTCGATGGTCGTTCTCGATGAAGCCGACGAAATGCTCGACATGGGCTTCCGCGAAGACATGGAGGTCATCCTCGGCGCGATAGAGAGAGAGCACCAGACCTGCCTCTTCTCCGCGACGATGCCGCAGGCGATCCTTGATCTGGCAGATCGGTTCCTGAACGATCCGGAGGTCATCAAGGTGACCAGGAAGGAGCTGACCACCGCCAATGTCAAGCAGTATTACTATCCGGTCAAGCGTGAGTACAAAAACATTGCGCTCGTCCGGCTGCTGGATTTCTACCGGTACAAGCGCAGCGTCATTTTCTGCAATACCAAGTCGATGGTCGACGGTCTGGCGGAGCTGCTGCAGAAGGCCGGGTACGGTGCCGAAGGTCTCCACGGGGATCTGACGCAGAAGCAGAGAGATTCCGTCATGGGACGCTTCCGCTCCGGCAGACTGGAGATCCTCATCGCGACCGATATCGCGGCAAGAGGCATCGATGTAGACGATGTGGAAGCCGTTTTTAACTACGATGTTCCGCAGGAAAACGAATATTACGTGCACAGGATCGGAAGAACCGGCCGAGCGGGCCGCGAGGGAACGGCACACACACTCTGCCGCAATCGCGATTTCCGCAAGATCCACGAGATCGAGGCGGTCTGCCATTCGAAGATGGAAGAGCGGAAGATCCCGTCCGTTGAGGAGATCCGCGTCATTCGTGAGCAGACCGCGATGGACCGCGTTCTTACCGCGATCGGGGAAGGCGGCTGCGAGGAGCTGATCCCGACAGTTGAGAAATGCTGTGAAGAGAACGGCATCTCCGTGGAGATTTTTGCGGCGGCACTTCTCCGAAGTCAGATGGGGGAAGCCAAGAGAGACGGCGATGACATCAACGTCGATATGCCGGCGAGATCCGAACGCCGCCGCGACCGTGACAGCGCGGACCGGGGAGAGCGCGGAAACCGCGGCGATTCCAAGGATCGCGGCGCGCGCAGCGGGCACAGAAGAGACCGCGATGAGCGGAGCGGCTGCAAAGGGGACCGCGGCGAGTGGCTCGACAGTGAGGACTGGATCGCGCTGAAGAAGGAGCGCGGCGAGTGGCTTGATGACGATGCCTGGAAAGCGAAGAAGAAAGAGCGCGGCGAATGGGAAAAGCGCAAAGACCGCGACAGAGATGGCAGAAAGCACCACGATCGCAAAAAAGACTCGCACAAGGGTGACCGGAAGGGCCGCGGTTACGAAGACGACAAGGCCGTGATCAAAGAGATCAAGAAGAAAAATAAGGAGCGCTCCCGCAAGGTGCTCGAAGCCGCTGTGAAAGATATTCGTCTGAACGGCGATCCGAAATATAAGAAGAAAAAAGGCAGGAAAAACAGAGCGCGATAAATACCATGAAAAACTTGAAAAGCTGGATGAACGTTCGGTGCAGATGGAACGGCTGACAAAGGAACTCGATGTTCCGGAGAGAGAAAAAAGATCAAATAACAAGAAGAGCCGCGGATTTTCCGCGGCTCATTGATTGCATCACATGCCCCAGTCATGCCATGAGACGTATGTAACTCCATTTATCTCACATGAGTAATCTCCAAGATAAAATACATTCCCTTTTACTTTATTATCTCGCAATTTTACATATGCTATGAAATATGGATCTAGATTTATTGTGGGTCTATATCCGAAGCAAAAACTATTTAAGTAAGTATTCTCAGTACTTTCGAGCCATACACAAGACATTCCTACCTCTTCCGGAGTTTCAGAAGAGGTGGTGAAAAATACATCTCCGTATTGTACACAATTCTGAGACGTGTCAATTTCGACTGCTTCAACTCTTTCTTTATCAGCAATCGGATTTAAAAAAACATTCATGTACGTAACAAACTTTGCTTCTCCATGCCCGAAATCGTCTTTTGTTTTACCTGATAATCCGGTAAATGTTTCTCCGCAATTACCAAGCTTACGCTGTTCCCAAGTTTATTTCTTAATAGCGGCCAATTTTTTTCTAGCATCGATAAAGGTGAACTCCTTATTGCATAAAAGAAAGTACTGTAGAAACGAGATTATTCTCCTAAACTAGAGTATAATTAACTTATGATTACTGGGATATTAATGTGATGAGCACAATAATGCTCCCATGCGAGTAGTGTGATCATGGAGTATATCATTTCTCGACTGCGTTGCGCGAGATTGTATAAATATTAAGATTGGACAGAGGAAATCACCATGCATATCGAACAGTTTGTCATGGCCTACAAGGTAGAGCAGGACAGGATCCGTGCGATCCTGCCGGAGGGCTTTGAATCCTTGCGGCCGGTCATGCGGATCAATACCGAGATCCGTGAAGGAGAAAGAGCCTACATCGAATTCAATACCCCGGTTGCCCATGAGGGGAAACGCGGCTGGCTGAATATCGGGAATTGGGAAGGCCCGGATGAGGGCGTGTCTTTTGAAAAACAGGCGAACACAACGAGGATCACCACGAGGATCACGGCGCCATTCCTGAAACTCAGCTATACGGGCGTCGGCATAGAGGGCGGCTGCCCGGCGGAGCGGGACAACGACGGATGTTTTTTTCTGTCCGACAATGAACAACGATTTGTACCGGCTGAACGTATCACAGAGAATAAGGAATTCTGCGACTGCGAATTCGCCTGGAAGTTTGGCTCGAACGATGCGCACGGAGTCAGTATCGGACGGACGCTGCCGGCACCGATAGAAGACGTTGCGCATCAGTATGAGCGCGCCGATTTCACACCGCAGAATGCTGCGGCGATTCCGTGTGAGCAGGTGCTGGGAGCGTATATCGTGCGGTTTGAACGATAAGCATTAGACGAATTTATTATTTTTATCCTAAAGGAGGACTCAACAATGGCAAACGTATCAACGGGAATTCTTGGAGACGCAAATTTACTGAATCTGAAAGCGATTACGCTGCAGGAGATCAGACAGGAGGTATCGGCATTTCTTGTACAGGGCGAGGAATTTGTGCAGGCATTCAAGACAGTCCGGGACCAGGTTATTTTTACCAATAAGAGAATTATCGTTGTAAATGTTCAAGGAATTACAGGTAAGAAAACTTCATATATTTCGTATCCGTATTCCAAGGTTCAGTATTTCGGAGTAGAAACCGCAGGGCTGCTGGATATCGACAGCGAACTTATTCTGGCATTCAATGATGGAAATAAGCTGCAGTTTGATTTTAAATCGCATGTGGATATCAGACACATTTGTGCGGTAATTTCGAATTACATTCTGTAACCATTGGGAAAAATGTGCTGCCCGGAACCGAGGTGGGCATCTATGCGTAAAGTCAATCAGATCACAAATATAATCAGTTTCCTGATGATGGCGGCGTATCTGATTCTTCTTGCGTCTGTGTGGGAGAAGCTTCCCGATACAATTCCGACGCACTACAATGTGACGGGGCAGGCAGACGCGTATGGGCAGAAAGTCTGGCTGCTGCTCATCCCCGGCGTGATGCTTCTGATGTTTCTGCTTCTGGTCGTTGTCGAGCATTTTCCGCAAGTCTGGAATATGCCGGTGCGGATCACGGAAGAGAACAGGGAGCGCCAATACCTGATAGGAGCAGTCCTTCTTGGCATCACAAAAATCAGCTGCATAGCCATTTTCAGCATCATCGATCTGCCGCTTTTGATCCCGGGATTTCCTTTCTGGACTCTCTGGGTCGTTCTCGGCGTCATGTTTGCGGCGATCATCGGCTGCATTATTTGGAGTATTAAGGCACGGTAGCGAGGACAAACCGAGGGAGATTATTGGGTCAACGTGGAGTAACAAACCGTGGAGTAACCAACCATGGAGTAACCAACCGTGGAATAATGAACCGTGAGAGGATGTACATGAATTTACGACTTGCGACAACTGATGAATTTGACAAGGTGCGAAGTTTTTACTGGAATCTGATCGAGCAGATGCGGGATCAGGCGGATTCGATCGGCTGGAAGAAGGGGATCTATCCGACCGATGACTATCTTCGAGAGAGCATTCGGGCCGGGCAGCTCTATGTGCTTGACGGGCCGAAAGGCCTTTTGGCGAGCGTCATTCTGAACAGTTCCCGGAATGAGGGCTACGAGGGGGCACCTTGGTCGATCGACTGCGCACCGGAAGAGGTCCTTGTGCCGCATGCGCTGGCTGTGGATCCGGCCTGTCAGGGGGCCGGCATCGGAAAAAACGTAGTCAGCGATATGATCGAACTGGCCCAAGCTGCCGGGAAGAAGGCGATGCGTCTGGACATTCTCGGGGGAAATACGGCTGCGGAGCGCCTGTATACAAGCATGGGATTTCAATACGTGCAGGCGAAGGAAATGTTCTACGAGGATACCGGCTGGACGGAGTACGTGCTGTACGAGCTCGGACCGTTAGGGAATACCGGAGGCTGCGAAAGGACATCGTCAGCGGGTGATTCTCGTTCGGAGATCCGGTCCGGGGAAATCACGCTTCGCCGCTGCAGATTATCGGACGCGCAGCTTTTGTATGAGGAGTTGGGGAAGGATCCCGCGATGCGGAAGTACACGGGCTGGAATCCTTACGCAACCCCGGAGAGCGCGAAGGCCGCCGTGCGGGAGATCGTCGACAGCCTTGAGCAGAGTAGCGATGACTGCCATGAGCGGAGCAGTGACAGCGGTGACGGCTACGAGCAGAGCCGCGATGGCGGCCATGAGCGGAGCTGTGACAGCGATGACGGCTACAAGCAGAGCTGCGATGACGGCCATGGGAAGATCTGCGGTGACGGTTATGAGCAGGGCTGCAGTGGCAGCGGGAAGGATTGTTCCTGGGTGATCGAGTGGCAGGGCGTTCCCGCGGGGATCATCGGCGGTTATGATTATTCAGAGGAGGATAACAGTATCGAGATCGGGTACAGTATTTTTCACAAATACTGGCATCACGGGCTGGCGGCGAAAGCGGTGGCTGTCGTATCGGAGTATCTGCTGCGGGAGTGTGGAATCAGCATCCTGAAGGCATGGAGTGCCGTCGATAACGTCGGTTCCGTGAAAGCTCTTTGCAAAAACGGTTTCGTGCAGACGGAGATCTGCGAGTCGGGAATCCATACCGATGACGGAGACTACGATCAGGCGTTTTTTGAGCGAAGGGCATGAAGCATTCGGAAAGCACACCTGCGTGAATTGGGGGATTCGCGTCTGCCGTCTCATGAATGAAGATTAAGAATTTGAGCATGCAGCAGGGAGGTACATCATGCCGAAGCTGGCGATCCTCTCCGATACGCATGGACTGCTTCGCCCCGAAGTTCTGACGATCCTTCGGGCCTGCGATGTGATCCTGCATGGCGGAGATATCAATAAACGGGAAATTATCAATGAACTGCAGAGCATCGCTCCGACCTACGTGGTGCAGGGAAATAACGATGCGGCGTGGAGCATGGATCTGCCGCTTCATCGCGAGATGGAGCTCTTTGGGCTGCACATTTATATGACGCACAAGAAGAAAGATCTGCCAAAGGACCTGTCGGATTTTGATCTGGTCATATACGGACATTCCCACAAGTACGAGGAGCGAAGCGAGGGGGAAACGGTTCTGCTCAATCCCGGAAGCTGCGGACCGAGGCGCTTCGATCAGGAGATCACGATGGCCGTCGTAGAGATGGGAGAGAACGACGCGGCGGACTTGAGGCGCGCCGGTGATAACGCGGCGGAGAAGGAGTGCGCCTATACAGACGGGCCTGACATGGACCACGGCGGCAAGAACATGATGCCCGCGGGAATAAAAAATAAAAAAATGCGGATCACGAAGATCGTGATTCCGCATTAACAGAGGAAGGCTTAGCTTCCGATATTTCTTATTGGTTTTCCGGGTGCGTTTTTCTCGATCATAGAGATCGCCGCCCGCCGTTCGGATGTTTGATGGATTTCTCCGAGACAAAGGATACGAATCAGGAGTGATTCGGACGAGCCTGGTTCAGCGATACGTTGCTGAAGAGGTGGCCGTTATAGTACCACGCCTGAATACCGCTAAGCTTACCTACATACATCTTAGTATTAAGAAACGGGCCTCGGGAGACTGCCTGCGCGTTCTTGGAATTGAAGAAACTTGTATCAACGTCGGTAATATCGATCTGCTGCTGGCATTGATCACCTCTGACTGTTTCTTCGGTTCCGACTAATTCGTAGTGATATTCGGAAAGCAATGACTCCGGGACGTGGCCGGTTGAACTGGTATCACAGGTGCCGGTGCCGCAAGCGGAGATCGAGTCATTTGCTGTAAATGCATTTATGATTGCTTTGGGCGCTTCCCAAAGTTTTTTATTCTGATGTTGAAATTTCACGGTGGTGCCCTCCTCATCTCAATAGATAAGTAGAGTGTACCACATAGACACAATAAAAACAATTGTATTTACATTCATTATTATGCACAATGGGTAGATTTTGCAATTCTTGTCTGCTGAGACATATGCTGTTGCGTGGAGATATTTTCACGGAAGGATATTTTTCGGGAGAGGCAGCCGGAGAACTGCTGGAGGTCGAGGTATGAACAATTTGATGAAATATACAAAGCTCGGTAATTCGGATCTTACCGTTTCCCGCATCTGCATGGGGTGCATGGGATTCGGAGACCCGGTGAAGGGACATCATCATTGGACGATCGGCGAAGAGGAGAGCCGGGAGATCATCCGGCACGGCCTGGAACTCGGCATTAATTTTTTCGATACGGCGATCGGCTACCAGGGCGGAACAAGTGAGCAGTATGTCGGACGCGCGCTTCGGGAGCTGGCACGCCGGGAGGACGTTGTCGTGGCGACAAAGTTTTTGCCGCGGACAGAGGACGAGATCAGAGACGGAATCTCCGGGCAGGAGCATATCGCGCGCAGCGTCGATGCGAGCCTTGCGAATCTGGGACTGGATTACGTAGATTTGTACATTTATCACATGTGGGACTGGCAGACGCCGATCGAGGATATCATGGACGGCCTGAACCGCGTGGTGAAGGCGGGAAAGGCACGATACATCGGCATTTCCAACTGCTTTGCATGGCAGATCGCGAAGGCAAACGCGATCGCGGAGCGGGAAGGCTGGCCGAAGTTTGTCTCGGTGCAGGGACATTACAATCTGATCTTCCGGGAGGAGGAGAGGGAGATGGTTCCCTATTGCAGAGAGGAGAATATTGCGCTGACACCCTACAGCGCGCTGGCAGCGGGACGTTTGTCGAGGCTGCCGGGAGATATGGGGACGAAGCGCGGCGCGGAGGATACGTTCGCGAAGTTCAAGTATGACGCGACGGAAGCGGAGGATGCGAAGATCATCGCAAGAGTTGCCGAGATCGCGGAGAAACGTTGCGTCTCGATGACGGAAGTCTCACTGGCCTGGCTGCTGACGAAGGTAACCTCGCCCATTGTCGGCGCAACGAAGCGCGCACAGGTCGACGGAGCGGTGAAGGCCGTTCAGTTGGAATTGACGGATGGGGAGAAGGCATATCTGGAGGAATTATACGTGCCGCATGCCCTGGCCGGCGTGATGGCAAGGAATAAGGCAAGGTAAATATATTGCTTTTTCTAAAATAAAGCAGCTAAAAATGAATCCTGAGCGGAAGTTTTTATATTCTCAGTATACGGACCACAGAAGAAAATACTATTGACATATTACACAAATCAAAAAGGTAAGGTTGACACAATGAAGCATAATTCTAATCTTGATGACTTGCAGAAGGAACTTTCTGCTCTGAAGGCAGAGAAAGCTCGTCTTCAGGAAGAATATCGGAAAATGTGGGATGACATGGAAACGAGAGCAAAACGGATTCCAGTCGCCTTTAAGCTTCATCTGGAGCTGGATATTGACAGCGGATATGCAAATGAAGTTGAGGAGCGTGCCGTCTTGAAAAAATATGGCAGAATGGAGAACGGGATCACTCGCGATTTTTTGGTTCCGGGGGATATGACACTGCATGCGCTGCATTATGCGATTATGAAGGCATTTGGTTGGCAGAATACGCATCTTCACAGTTATGTTCCCTATAGCAAAGCCGAATTCAGAAAAATGACAGATGACAAGGTGAAAGAGTGGTGTCGTCTGGTCGGCGTGTACTTCCGTTTTCCGAGTGAGGAATTTGAGGATCATTATTGGGACGATGATTATGAGGAAGGAGAAAGTATAAAAACCTGGCTTCGATCCAAATACAAAGCACCTTATTCATACGGCGGTGTTGCGGAGCATTACCTTCCCGCACAGGAGGAAGTGGAGACATTCAAGAAGGCATATCCGAAATTTCAGAGCAAAGCGCCGGATCAAAGTACCTGGGGTGTTTATTTCGGATCTTCCTGTGATGAACTGATAGAAAAGTCGATGATCTGGACCGTATTGAAAACGCCTGCTGACCGGACTGACTGGGAGACATGGAAGACGCAGAAGGAGTTTTTTCTGAAAAGAGCAGAGAAGGAGAAGAAGACAGCGCTCCCGAAGTTCAAACAAATGGAACGTGAACTGCAGAACTTTGTCGACTCGGTGGTCAGCAATGAGAATGCGTTTTTTGATGAAAACGGAATGCCGGCGGCCGGCGCGGAAGAAGTCATGCGGAAGTATGAGAGCCTTGACCGGGAAATTGAGACCTACTGTATAGAGCATGATCCGGAGCCGATTCCTGTGCTTTCCGCTCTTCGATATCGCTACGATTATGGCGATGGCTGGGAGGTCAAGATCACATGTACTGATGCCTGGTATGATCATAGCAGCTACAAAAGGGATGAGAGCGGCGCTCTATGCAGCAATAGAAGAGGCTTTATTCGGGAAAAAACGGTTTTCGCGGATGTCAATGGAAAGGCTGCAGAGGGAGAAACACTGGAGAAACTGCTGAAGGTTGCGGAAAAAGGAGTTCCGATCTGCCTGGCTTGGGATGGCATGAGTGTTATGGATGATGTTGGGGGCATCGGAGGTTTCTGCAACTTCCTTGAGACAATAAACGGAAAAGATGTGGAGCGTAAGCGGGAATTAAGAGAATGGGCACGAGAGCAGGGATGGACCGGCAGGATGTCGAAGCCGGAGAACCTCTTGTGACAGGATTTTATTTTTATTTCAGATTCAGCAGCTTCTTGCCGGGTTATAATATTTATATAGGAAACAGCATTTTTTCTTGTACTTGTATCTGTTGATGAGCAGGGAGGAGACATATGGTAATCATGTGTCTGTCCCTGCTCTTTTTTAGCCAGCTGCGTTTTTCATGCAATGGTACGATCGGCGGTTTATCAACGAAGAGTGCGGCGCTCACGAACGCCGCACCGTATATCGGAAGGAGGAAAAAACTATGTGTACCGCTGCTACCTATCTGACAAAGAATCATTACTTCGGCAGGAATCTGGATCTGGAATTTTCGTATCACGAGACGGTGACGATCACACCGCGAAGGAAACCTTTCGCATTTCGCCATATGGGGACGATCGGACAGCACCAGGCAATGATCGGCATGGCTTTTGTTGTCGGTGATTATCCGTTATATTATGACGCGACGAATGAACACGGTCTCAGCATGGCGGGGCTGAATTTTCCGGGGAATGCTGTTTACAATCCGGTCGCTGAAGGAAAAGACAACGTCGCGTCGTTCGAACTGATTCCGTGGGTCCTGTCGCAATGCGCGACCGTTGATGACGCACGCCGCCTCCTCGGGAGAATCAATGTCACCGATGACGCATTCCGTCCCGAATTGCCGCCGTCCACGCTGCACTGGATGATCGCGGACAGAAAAGAGGCAATCGTCTTCGAACAGACCTGTTCCGGGGCAAAAACGTATGCCGATCCGGTCGGCGTGATGACGAACAACCCTACCTTTGATTACCACATACTCCATCTGCAGGATTACATGAACTGCTCTGCAGGACTTCCCGAGAACCGCTTCACGCCGGAATCCGGGCATCAATCTGTGCTGGGATCTGCAGCGCATGATGAACCGGATCAGCAAGCCGAAGCGGGGGCAGTACCCGCAAGTGCATGGATGAATCCGTACAGCCGCGGCATGGGCGGCATGGGAATCCCCGGGGACCTGTCATCGGCATCCCGCTTTGTGAAAGCCGCGTTCACGCGGATGAATTCCGTCTCCGGTGATGACGAGGCTTCCAGCGTCTCGCAGTTTTTCAAGATCCTCGGATCGGTGGAGCAGCAGAAGGGCTGCTGCAGGCTGGATACGGGAGCGAAGAAAAGTGCAGGTGCGCGGTCGGCTTCGACGGAAAGCATGCAGAGTTCGGAGGGCATGCAAAATGCGGCAGGTAAGCAAAGCATGCCTACCTGCGAGTACACGATCTACAGCAGCTGCTGCAATACGGACAAGGGGATCTATTATTATACAACGTACGAGAACAGCCGGATCACCGGCGTGGACATGCATAAGGAGGACCTTGACGGGGAACGGGTCATCACGTACGAATTGCGGAAAAATCAGGATATCCTGCTGGAAAAATAGGAGAGGATTTACAGACTGTTAAGGTTCTGGTAGAATGGGCGGAGCAAGAAAACGCCCATTCTAAGAACGGAGAACATATACATGAAGATTTTTATGCCGGGAAAAACAATAAACAAGGTAAAACATACACCGAACACGAAGTTTGATTTCATCGATCGTGCGGCTGCGGGTGAGCTGGAGGCTGCAGCAATGCTGGCAGAAGGATACCTGAAGGGGAAGTACGAATGCGAGGTGAATGTGGAAAAAGCGCGGAAGTGGGCGAGTTACGCCGCCAAGAGAGGCAATGAACTGGGCTTCCGAATTTTGCGCGAGATCGACGCGAAGAACTGAGGAGAAGAATAGGAGCCGTCACAAGAGACCTCATGCGGAGGACGTTTGTGACGGCTCTGAATTTTTATTTATCTGTCTGAGCTGCATGCAGCTCTTCCTCGGTGAACAATTCCAAGATCTGTTTGTCTGAATATCCACGGTCAATCATCTTGCGGATGGTCTCGATCGCTTGATTCTGTTTACCTTCAAGTAATCCTTTTTTCAAGCCATTCTGTTCACCCTCCTGAAGACCTTTTGTCAGTCCTTCCTTAAGTCCCTCCTTCAGTCCTTTTTGTCGGCCTATTCTCTCTAATCTCTCGGATTCCAGTTCAAGGATTTCTCCACCCATTATTGTCTTCAACCCCTTTCTCGTTTTCGGTTGTTTTTCCGTCAGATAATCGGCAATTCTCCGGATATTGGAAATTAAATCTGTGTATAATACGGATTTCTTCTTGCCGATAAGTTCGGTTTCCAGTTTTTTTCGAATATCCTCATATTCTGCTAACAATTGCTGAAGCTTCTGGCCATTTTCTTCGTAATCATCCAGCCTATTTTTCGTAGCGCAGGATGTAGAATGGAAGAAAAATCAATAAGTTTTTCTCAAAAATAGTATCCTTTGTAAATTCCTGGACTTTGATGATCGGCACACGGTAAGGTAATTCGTCACCTTCTTGATTGATCAGAGTCAATTGAAGATGCGAGGGCGTTTCCGCGTTGTGCCGCAGGTACAGGACTGCCGAATGGGGCAGCTGCATATTGATCGAATCACTTCCGTGTAGAACTATATCGTGCGGTACAATATCGTCCAGAGCGATCGCAAAATCATACTCGAGCATACGGATGACCATCGTTCCGTCCGGCGTGCTCTGGCATTCCACATGGTATGTTGCTGCGCCGATTTGAAAAACAGAGTCGGTGATGATTTTTCCCCTTCGCTCCAGAAATTCGTTCCGTCGCTGAAAAATTTCCGCGTTTTCCGGATAGTTTGTTCCAAAAACTTCGTTGATCAGGGGCGGCAGCAGGGATGGCATTTTCTGAACCATGGTTCGGTAAACGTCATCAAAAACCGTCTTGTTGCTGGTTCCTTTTCGTCTGGCCATAGGCAATTCCTCCTTTGGTGGGCAGGAATTCCATCCGGCACTTTTTCAACATTTCTTATTTGTACCGGGCTTCCTGCGTTCTGTGATATGGAAAATGAGGCAGGAGTCCGGATTTGAAATAAGAATAATAGATGTGATGAAAAGAAAATCAGAGTTGGATAGCTGTCTCTCACATTATTTTAGCATGTTACAGAGAAAGACTCAAGTATTACGTCAACCTCGACGAAAGATTGCGTCAACAAAACGCAAATCTTTCGTCAACATAAATGCAGGCAGAATGCGGATACCTTTTGCCGGTGAAGTTACTTCTCCGGGAAGACAACGAGGAAGGTGACCATCCCGCTTTCGCATTGAATCGAGATCTTCGCGTCGTTCGCGTCGGCGATGGCCTTCGCGATGGCAAGGCCGAGGCCGTAGTGTCCGGTGAACTCGTGGGAACTGTCGGACCGGTAAAAACGTTCGAACAGCTTTTCACGTTCTTCCGCCGGTATTTCATCGCCCGGGTTGGAGACGGCCAGGATCGGCACGCCTTTCTTTGCGGACAGAGTAACGGTGACTTTTCCAAGTGCGCCGGCCGGTGCCGTCGTATGCGAGATCGCGTTGTCGATAAGGATCGTGACGAGCTGGCCCATTTTCTTCCCATCGATATTGGCAGTGAGTCCGTCGCAGATCTCCGACTCGATCAAAATGTTTTTTTCAAAAGCGGCAGCTTCCAACGGAAGGATCGCACCGTTGACAAGGCGGGAGAGGTCGGTTTCGGTGCGCTGTGCCGGCTGGTTCTCACTGCGGGCGAGATCCAGGAGCTCAGTGACCAGCTCTCGCATGCGTTCGTTTTCATAAGAGATGTTGTCGAGCCACTTGTTCGGGCCGATCTCGCGCTCGAGGAGCTCAAGGTTTGCGGTGACTGCGGCGATGGGCGTCTTTAATTCGTGACCGGCGTCGGCGGTAAACTGCTTCTGTTTCCTGTCGTTTTCCTCCATCGGCATAACAATGCGGTTGGCAATGTGGATGGAGATGAACGCGATCACGACGATGGCGATCAGACCGAACAGCATCGTAAAGAGGAAGAGACGGGTAAAACTCTCGGTAAAAACGGCATTATCCATGAAGGTCACAATCGCTTCACCGTCGTTGAATTTAACGACATACAGAAGGTCGCTGGTGCGACCTTTCCCTTTATCGGAATCCGCAACGCTCTCAGCCAGTTCGAGCAGCTGTTCATCCGAATATACGCCATCGGCGCCGTTTTCGAGGACCGACCAGGTTCCGTCATCGGAGCGCTTCACGGAGTAGAAGGTTCCGACTTCCATACCGCGCCGGATGTGCCCCGGATCATGCGCTAGGAAATCCCCTGAAGCTTGGCCTGCATCATTTTGTTCCGCATCATTTGTATCAGAATCCGTCTGGTTGGCTTCCGCCTGCACGACGTTCGATTGTGCGGGAGCGCTTTGTTCTTCATTCGGTTGTTCCGGAGCGTTTTGTCCTTCATCCAATTGTCCGGGATCGTTCTGCGGCGGCTCCCCGTTTTCTATCATTTCGGCATGCTTTTCGAGGATCTCGTAGTTCTGCGAGGTGCCTGAGTGGTAGCTTGCGAGGTAGATCATGCCGAGTGTTCCGACGAGGACTGCGACAAGGATCGCAAGTATAGAAATTACAATTTTTCTTTTGGCTTTCTTATACATTGTCGTTCCTCAATTCGTAGCCTACACCGCGGACTGCCTTGATAGCAGTCTTCGAACCAATGAAAGCGAGTTTTTTCCGGGCAAAGGTCATGTAGACCTCGACATTATTGTACTCCGCGTCATTCTCGTAGCCCCAGATCTTCGTGACGAGCTGCTCACGGGTCATGATCTGGCCGTGATTGGCGATCAGAACCTCCAGCGCGCGGTATTCCTTGTCGGAGAGCCGGACGGACGCACCGCTTTCGTTGTTGACCAGATTCATGGTCTTTGTCTCCAGCGAGATGTCACCATAGGTCAGCTTTCCGTCATCGACATCATACTGCCGGCGTGTCAGCGCCCGCAGACGAGCAAGAAGCTCTTTGGGAACGAAGGGTTTGGTCAGATAGTCATCGGCACCGCAATCCAGACCGTTTACCTTATCATCGGTATCGCTTCGGGCCGTCAGCATGAGGATCGGCGTCCGGATGCCTTCCCTGCGGGCCTCGGCTGCGATGTCAAAGCCGTTTTTGTGAGGAAGCATGACGTCGAGAACGACGAGATCATACTCATCGCCGGCGAGAGCGTCTGCGCCTTCCTGGCCGTCTGTGTACCAGTCGACCTCATAATTCTCCTGCCGGAGCAGCTCGGAGAGCGCCTGCCCCATTCTTTGTTCATCTTCTACGAGAAGAAGTTTCATGCTCGTCACCTCCCGGGAAATTTTTCATGTCATGCACTCATTATACTAGCAAAAACGTTTTTTGGGCATCTTTCTTTATCATGCAGCCGTGCTGTCACTGTCAGACGGAGTTTCTGCACCGTCGGCATTTTCTGACGGTGCCTGCATATCGTTTCTTCCGCCCGGGCCGCCCTGATTACCGGCATGTCCGCCGCCAATATCACCACCCTGTGTCCCCATGGCAGTGATATTGAGGGACGAAGCATCGACCTGGGACGAGGCGTCCTGCTCAGTCGTTACGGTGGAAAGTTCGCCGTCAAGCTGTTTGCGGATACTTTCAGCACGAAGCTCACCGAAGAGCTGCAGGTTCTCAACCGCGGTATCAAATTCATCAACTGTATAGGAAGCATAGGTATCTTTCTCTACATAGCTGCGGATCATTTCGGATACTCTCCGGATCTCGGAAGCGTACTCACCGTTCTCGAAGTAATTCTCCAGAAGATCGTTCATTACGGAGTGATACTCATTCAGATAGGTCTCATCGGAGGTGATCCATGCCCACATCGGACGATCGGATTCCGATGAGCCGCTCAGCGGAGAATCGATACCGGTATTAATCAGAGAGGTAGCGCCCGAATCGGAGGAATCACCGGATCCGTTTCCACCGCCCATTCCGGAGAAAGCACCGAAGGCGAGGTTGTAATCCCACGGGACCATCGACAGCTTGCCATCGGTTTCGAGGAGATAGTAGTTGTGAAGCATGTTGCCGGTATAGCTGTCATAGTTGAGTACAAAGTTGTGTGCGGCAAAGTAACGAATAACCTCGTCGGTATCGATATAGTCATCGAGGTCTGCACTTGATGTATCGTTGAGATACTCGCTCAAACCTTTCAAGGCGTTGATAACGCTGGTCTGTGATTCATCGCTGCCTTCCGTTTCGACATTATCGAAGATATCGGAATAACTGTCTGCATCGTCATCGGTGTATTTCAGTGAAGCACCGGAATCATCGGAGCCGAAGCCGCCGCCCATTTCATTCTTATCGCCGTCCGGCGGCGTCATCTGCTCACCATCGTCAGCATCGTCCGGCAATTCCGGGCGCTCGCCGTCCGCAGCGCCGTCCGGCATTTGCGGTGCCTCACCGTCCGGCGGCGTCATCTGCTGGCCGTCGGCGCCGTCCGGCATCTGCGGTGCTTCACCGTCCGGCTGCTGCATACCGCCGCCGTTTCCTGCGTTGTCGAGGGATGCAGCTTCCGGCTTGTAGATCTCAGTAGATGTGCTGTCGATTCGATTCAGATACGATTCATCGACATTTTCCAGAGCCAGATAGAGGCCCTGGTCTTCGCCGTTTACCGTGACCCAGATGTAACTGCACATCGGGGCATCGACACCTGCCGCATTGCTGATCATGTAAGACATATAATCCTTCATATAGGTCGCGTCTGCGTAGATGTTATTCAGATTAAGTTTTTCAAGACCCTCGTAGGTCTGGTCTTCAACATATTTGCCGAAGTTGATCTTGAAGCTGTATTTATTGGAATCGTCATCGCTCGCGATCGAGGATAGACTGGTATTGCCTTTTGTCGCGAAGGACACGTCATCGACCTGATTGCCGTCGATCGTCACGTTGACCTCGTATTTTGTCTTGTCGAGCGGATTGGCCAGAAGGTCGGCCCAGTCGTCATCGCTGATTTGAATATCGATCGTATGGACATAACCGGTATCAAAAAGGGTTCCGGTGTAATTCGTATAAGTAGTAACAGCAGCCTCGGAAGTAGTTCCTGAAGCTGCTGCATTTGCGGTACCGGATCCACTGAGAACTGTCTCTGTGGCGGCTCCGGTGCCGCAGGCTGTAAGGGATAAGGATAAGGCTGCAATAAGTATTGATGCACTGAGTTTTTTCATGTTATAACTTCCTGCAATTTGTGAATTAAAGTGCTTCCCGTGTCTGTACGCGTCCGCACACGATGTTCAGGTTGCCGTTTCTTGTGCGAAGGTCATCGAGGAAGGCTTTCGGTACGGAATCCTGTTTTAATGTGATGCTGTAACGCAGCTCGTAGAGAGTACCGAGGTTTGTGGTCTTGACGGTATCGAGTTTTGCGGCGGTTGTGTACTCCTCGAAGATATCATCGAAGATGCCGTCATAATCCAGGTCCTCAGGAATCGTGATGCGAAGATCTCGCTGACAGTCACCTGTGTTTCCGAAGTTTACACTGACCATAAGGACCTGGAAGATCGCCATGACGATAAAGAAGATGAGTGCAAGGCCGATGTAACCCATGCCTGTTGCGAGGCCGAGGGCCATTGCCATGAAGATCGCTGTGATCTCGCGGGCGGTTCCGGGGGTAGAGCGGAAGCGCACGAGACCGAAGGCGCCCGCAACGGCAACGCCGGCGCCGATGTTTCCGTTGACCAGCATGATGATGATCTGGACGATGGCGGGAAGCATGGCGATCGTGATCAGGAAGCTCTGTGTGGTCTGGCTTTTATATTTGCAGAGAAGAGCACTGAGCAGTCCGAGTGCTATGGATACTGCTGTGCAGATGAGGAAAGACTGTAATGTCATGGAAGAGGAAATGATCGAATTAAGCACTGTAGGTATTCTCCTTTCTGTTTCCGAGAATGTTTTCTTTGTAATAAGTTCCGTATTTTGAGAAGGAAGCCGGCCTGATTCCGAGTTCCGATAATAAATGGACCAGCCAGAGCGGTGTCGTTCCGGGGATCTTGACCTCCATCAGAATATTTTCATCCGGGAGGATCTTTTCGCCGAAGTCGCCTTTTCGAAGGTCGAGCGCGTATTCCCGAAAGCGGATATTCTGGTCGAAGGTGATCCGAAGCTCCGGATCTTCGATTCCGGCGTAGGAGGTTCGATCGTAAGCAATGTACACCTTAGGTGTCGCTTTGTGGAGTTTCTGAAACCACTCGATCTCGTTCCCGATCTGCCGGTCCACGTACTTTGTGGGGTAAAAACTCAGCTTTCCGGTCAGAAAACGTTCGGACAGCTCTGCCGGTACCGTGATCCTCCGTTTGTAGACGATGTCCTTGTATTTCTTCTTGAGCTCGACAAAAACGGGATCGCCGTTTTTCGGCACGCCGTAGCTTCGTACGCGAAGTTTTTCCTTGTAAACAGGCTTCTCGATGGAATTACGGACCAATTCCCAGTTATCGGTATCGTAGTAAATATTGCAGTTTGTGGATTTTCCGTAAATGTCCGGTTCCATGTGGTCTGTCATTCTCTCGACCAGTTGCCTGTACTGCAGCCGGGTCAGCATGTATTTCTTTTCATAGCGCTTGAAGCTGCTTTGAACCTTTTTCTCCATAGGGCACCTCCGTATTCTGTATTGGGCGTCTGTTATTCGTTTCCTGTATTGCTTCCGAAGCTTATACACCGGCAGCATCTGGGGCACTCATGCCGCCCGGAGCATTGCCGGAGTCGCCGCCGAAGCCGCCCTGGCCGCCCATGTTGCCGGGACCTCCCTGTCCGTCCATGTTGCCGGGGCCACCCTGGCCGCCCATGCCGCCGCCCATCATCTGGTTCGGCAGTTCGGTCACTTCCTCACCGTTGCAGATGACGGTGCCGCCGTTGATCGTGCCGGTTCCGTCGTAATCGAAGGTCGAATTGCCGGTCACATCGATCGTTCCGCCGTTGACGACGATATCTCCGTTGGAATCGACACCGTCTGTGTCGCCGGATCCCATCACGATGGTAGTCGTGCCGCCGTTGAAGGTGATAAGCGGAGTGGAGATCGAGGATTTCTGCGCCGCATTGATGCCGTCATCCGATGCCTCGATATTGATGTCGCCGTCATTGATGGTGATCACGGTCGATTCGAGCGCTTCAACAGCAGAGATGGTATAGGTTCCGCTGTCGATCGTGAGAGTTGTCGTAGCGTGGATTCCGTCATCGCCCGCGTTGATCGTAAAGCTGCCGCCCGCGATATAAACGGCGCCGAGTGTATCGTCATCATTGTTCTCCGCGTGCAGGCCGTCGGTTCCCGGTGAGAGGTTGAACGTTCCGTCGGCAATGTCGAGGTTGTCATTCGCCTTGATCGCGGTTCCTGAACTTGTGATATCGTAAGTTCCGCCTGTGATCGTCACATCATCCTTGCCGACGATGCCATGGCCTGCCGGGGAACTGATGGTCAGAGATCCTGTGCCGTTGAAGGTGATATCGTCTTTTGCAAAAACGACACCGTCGACGTTGCTGTCATCGATGAGGGTGAAGGTTCCGCCGTTGGAGAGGTTGTTGCTTGTACCTCCTGCCAGGGTCACGAATACTTTGTCGGCCTGTGCTACGTAGATCGCGGCGAAGGTATCGGAATTAATGGTGACGCCGTTCAGTACGAGCTGAACCTTTGCATCATCCGGCGCATTGACGATGATGCTTCCGTTATTTAAGGTTCCTGTCAGGATGTAAGTCCCTTCCGCGGTGATCGTCACGGTCGAGCCGTCGATCGTGACGGAATCGGAGTCGGCGGATGCACTGTCACCGTTCAGCGTGATCGCCGTCGCGGCTGCCTCATCGTAATCGCCGGAGAGATCACGGTCGGAGAAGTGTTCATTCTCTGTGCTGTCAGTCTCATCCGCGGAAACAGTGGTTGCGGTGAGCGCGTCGGCAGACTGCGTATCTGAGGAGGAACTATCCGTCGAGCTGCTGTCGGAAGCTGTGCTGTCGGCAGAGCTTGTCTGGGTGATAGTTGTCTGGGAACTTGTACTCTGTGTACCTGTGGCGGCACAGCCCGTGAAGGTGAGCGTTGTTATAAGAAGAAGCGGGGCAGCTTTGATAAGTCTGTTTTTCATATGGGTACTTCCTTTCTTTTATCCGGCAGGTCTTGAGACCTGATTGCTGTTCAACTGTTTTGTTATGGCTGCATTGTAGGGGATGAAAATTGAAGGAAGATTGAAGATTCTTAAAAGATTAAATAATCAATGTGCATGTTTGTGCTTGCTTCTCCCTGCATTAACGGGTGCAGGATCTGCGAATCAATGGTATGATAAAGATGTGCAGTGACTATACTTACATCAGGAGAGACATAAAAATGCAGAAATATGAGAATCGGCTTCGTACCTTCGGAAACACATTCAAGGAAAAAGAGAAAACCCGCTTACTGACATCGGTACTTTCCGTGCTGATCTGGGGAATGATCGCGCATGGATACCGCTTCTGTAATCTGCTGCTTTCCCATGATTCGCTGAAAGAATTCTACATGTTCGGCGATTCCTATTATTCGGAAGGGACTGTGACAGCATGGAAAATTTCATTGGGAAGGTTTTTCGAACCGATATACGATACGGTTTTCCGAGGACCGCTCGCATTGCCGTGGGTTGCGGGAATCCTGTCGCTGATCTGGCTGTCACTTGCGATGTGGTTGCTGACAAAAATCTTCGATCTGAGCAGCAGGCTGATGATCTTTCTGATCAGCGGTTTTCTGACGGTAAATATTACCATTACGGCTACTGCCGCGACCTACGTACATGATCTGGACGCCTACCTGTTCGCACTGCTGGCCGCCGTACTCGCGGTCTATTGTTGGAAATTCGGAAGCAGAGAAGGCGGAGACCGGGAAGGTCGTGACCGGAAGCTCGGTAACTTGAAACAAGCCGTCCCGGGGTGCGGGGCTTGTGTGGCCCTCCTTGTAATGACCCTTGGTATCTACCAGTCGATGATCTCCGCCTTCATAGCGCTTGTTCTCATGGTATCTATTCTGCAGCTTTTGGACGGAGCTGAGGCCAAACCCGTTGTGCTGAATGGCCTGAAGGCAGTCGGGGTTCTTCTGGCCGCGGCAGTCCTGTATCTGCTTTGCGTGAAAATTTCCTGTTCGCTGACAAATGTTACATTGGGATCGGGCTATAATAGCATCCGCAACATGGCGAATCTTGAGAACGTGTCCATCATTATCGAGATCGTGAATGCATGCAAATACTGTGTGAGAGAATGGTTCATTTATCCTTCGATGTGGAATCCGATCGTCGTTGCCGCGCTGAACCTCGGCTTTATCGGAATCGGCGCTGCCGGCGGTTTTATTCTGTGGCTGGATAAGAAGGTCTCGCTCATTTCAAAGGGGTGGATCGTAGTGCTGGTGGCACTTCTGCCTCTCGGGATGAATATTTCCTTTGTTCTCAATTTGGAGGATGTGCATCAGCTGATGCTTTACGCCTTCTGGCTGATCTACGTATTTGTGATGCTCATTCTGCGGAAGTTCCGGGGAGGAGATCGTGCATGGCCGGGAAATCTGCCCGTGAAAGCAATTGCGGTTGTTCTGGCGCTTATCATTCTGTGGGGCAATGCGCTGACGGCAAATACACTCTACGTAAAGAAGGATCTGGAAGATGAAGCTACATTGACTGTTATGGAAAACGTAGTGGAGAGGATCGAAGATTTTGACGGGTATGTACCGGGAAAAACGGAGGTCGCCATTATCGGTGTTCCCGATGTTGATTCTCCCGACGCATTTGCTCCGCTGCAAAGCATTACAGGCGCGCAAAGCGCTAGTCCGATCACGCAGATCGGGTATTATCCCGCATATTTCGAATACGTTTTGCAGAAAAATGTGGAACTAAGCGATTTTCATACGGTATTAAAGCTGCAGAAGATGCAGGAGGTCAAAAGCATGCCCGCCTATCCAAGCGAGGAGTGCATGCAGATGATTGACGGGATCCTGGTAGTGAAGATGCAGTAGAATCATGAGTCAGAATAGAAGATCCACAAAAATTTGGGAGTCGTACCGGATGATCCGGGCGGCTCCTTTTCTATTTATTGAGATTGTTTGGTTATTGGAATTAATGAATACAAGTCGTTGCAGGAAGGTGATCTTCTCCATTATTCTGAACTGGGCGGGAGGAATGCTCCTTGATAAGCGGAAGAGCGGCCGAGGGTTCGTGCTGGCGGGCGTCATCGCTCTTAACCTTGCTTTACTCGGCTTCTTTAAATATGCGGGAATGTTTGTTTCGACCGTGAATGCTCTGCTCGGTACGAGTTACGAGGAACCGCAGATCTCACTGCCGATCGGCATTTCTTTCTTCACTTTCCAGGCGCTCTCCTATGTGGTGGATGTCTACCGCGGCGAGTGTAAAGTACAGAAAAGCGTATTCAAGGTAGCTCTTTACGTGTCGTTTTTCCCACAGCTGATCGCGGGACCGATCGTCAAATATAAGGATATCGAAGAGCAGATCGATCATCGTACGCTGAGCGCGGCGCAAACGGCGGCAGGAATTCGCCGTTTTGTATACGGTCTGGCGAAGAAAGTTCTGATCTCGAATATTCTTGCTGCGGCTGTTGACAAGATCTACGCACTGGAGATCGTGCGCGTGGACTGGTCACTTGCATGGGTTGCCGCACTGATGTACACCTTCCAGATCTATTATGATTTCTCCGGCTATTCGGACATGGCGATCGGCTTGGGAAGGATGTTCGGCTTTGAGTTCCGTGAGAACTTTAATTATCCCTACACATCGTTGTCGATCCGCGAATTCTGGAGAAGATGGCACATATCGCTTAGCTCCTGGTTCCGCGATTACGTCTATATTCCTCTCGGCGGAAACAGGAAGGGGAACGTAAGAACCTATGTGAATCTGCTGATCGTCTTTCTTCTGACAGGAATGTGGCACGGCGCCAGCTGGAACTTTGTATTCTGGGGTCTGTTCCACGGTTTGTTCATCGTCATCGAGCGGCTCGGCTTTTCCAAGGTACTCGATAAGAGCAAATTTTTTGCCTGGATCTACACATTCGCGCTGGTGAACTTCGGCTGGGTATTCTTCCGTGTCGAGAACATTCATGATGCGTTCGAGTACATTAAGCGCATGGTGAAACCGTGGAATTATTCGGAAACAAACGTTGCTCTGCTGGAGATTGTGAATGGTCATAATGCGTTTATTCTGGTTGTGGCGATCGTCGGAATGGGTCTTCTGCAGAGAGTGACTACAGCGAAGTTTGCAAAAACGGTGACGCGGTGGAAGTATTCCTACGTTGAGATCGCCTATTGCACGGTACTGATGATCCTATGCCTGGCGGCGCTGGCCGGCGATACGTACAATCCGTTCATCTATTTCCGATTCTGAGGCGATCAAAGGATAGAGGTTTGAGAATGAAGAGAAAAATCACAATAACGATCCTATTGTTTTTCGGCTTGATCTGCCTGCCGTATGTGATCTGGCCGTTCATCAAGGGACATGTTGATACAGAAAATCATGAGAACCGAACGCTTTCGGAATCGCCATTACAGGGGGCGGAAACATTGGGAAAGCTGACGGAAACGACGGAGAATTTTGTGAACGATCATCTGCCGTTCAGAAACCAGCTGATCAAGTTGAACGGCGTAGTGAATTATTCGATTTTCAAAACGTCGACATCCGAGGATGTATCGATTGGAAAGGATGGTTGGCTCTTTTTCACAGCCAAGGGAGACGGCGATCCGCTCGGATATTACCGCGGTGAATATCTGCTTCCGGAAGAGCAGCTTCAGCAGATGGCAGACAACCTGGTCACGGCGCGTGCGCTTTTGCAGCAGTTCGGCATCGAGATGACGGCTTACAATGATCCGTCTGTGACGATCACAGAGGAGGAAGATGAGCCGGGAGATCTGGTCACCATGCTGAATATGTACGGTGTGATCCCGCCGGGAAAAACGTATGGCATCGACGGATACAGCTCCGCGAAAGTGACGAAGGAGGAGTGGGACTTCGGCACATATTTCCGATACAGCGCAGAGAACGCGGATCCACGGAAGATCATGTTCCTTCGTGATTCGTTCGGTTCGGCGATGTCCGATATCGTCGGTTCAGAATTTGCTTCGACGGTTATGGTCCATCGGGAAATCTTCACAAATGAGATGATTCGTGAGGAAAAGCCGGATATCTTTGTGCTGGAAGCCGTTGAGCGGAAAACACCTGATCTGCTGATGAATTTTGTGTATGAATAAGTAAAAGCCTGCATTTGCGGAATGAAATTCATTCGCCGCAAATGCAGGCTTTTCTGTGCGTTTATTCAGCTTCAATGACGTCGGCGCCCGGTGCGTTCTTCCGGATGCTCTCGATGCCGTTCAGGCAGGCTTTCTTTGTCTTGTAGCCTTCACCGGTGGCGATGATCTGTCCGTTTTTCGCTTTGAGGCGGAAGCGGGTCTCGCCGGCCTTGTCGGTGTAAACTTCGAATTTTGGATGCTTCTCGGCAGCATACCCTTCAACCGTCTGGTCCTCGATAGCAGCGACAGGAGCATTTACCTGAATGCTGTTGATTCCCGCGAGGCAGCTTTTCTTGGTCTTGTAGACCTGACCGCCGGCAATGACCTGTCCGTTCGTCGCCTTAAGGTTAAAAACATATCCACCCGATTTACTCTGTTTCAGTCGCAAATTGCAATAACAAGTTGGACACCCTCCGCTAGGCAGTAGCCTGGTAGATTCGGTCGATTTCCTCCTCGAAGATTTCATCCGGGGTTCTGTAACCCAGGACTTTCCGTGGGAGGCAGTTACA
>Ga0326513_10000760_pt1 | contig 27366 bp, 30 predicted proteins | sample 2_2465_0518_D_FD_203654 | JGI IMG/M metagenome (GOLD analysis project Ga0326513, IMG submission 203654) | Bovine rumen microbial communities from UC Davis, California, United States - 2_2465_0518 | ecosystem: Host-associated > Mammals > Digestive system > Stomach > Rumen | place: USA... | reverse complement strand
AATCTTCACTTTACGCATCTGCAAACCACAATATATTGCGTGTTTAACCGCATTTATACACTACATATTGTGGTTAAATTTAAACCTATGCTACACATGATTGAATGTATTGAGTCAGCACTAATTCACAATATATTGCGCTATTTCTCTTTATATCATACCATATCTTGTGGTTTTAAAAATTAAAACAATTCCGTATGATTGAATTTATGAAAAATGAAACGATTTTGAAGAAAGCACCTGCAAAGAAAAAACAATAACCAAAAAAGAAAACGTCAACGAGATTATTTTTCGTTGGCGTTATTTTTTTGTTGACATTTAAAAGATGATATGTTATAATAATAAGGCTTTAAAAATTAAATATCTAATACCTATTTAGAGTACGTGAGAGACAAGCTCAATGACCGTACAGCAACCTACCATTTGGCAAGGTGCTAATGCTTGACCAATAGGAAACTATAAAAACTATCCCCTATCGGTCAACCGGTAGGGGAATTTTTTATTTATCTGTTTTACGGTCATCTCTAACAAGATAATCAATCTCGTATTGCCGCACCATCTCAAATAGTATATGCAAATCCTCCGCAAGCGATTTTGACTCGTTAATAATCGGTAGTGTTTGTTTTACAGCTTCCAAAGCTCTATTACCTAAAATGATTGTGTCGCCCAAAAATAGAAAGGTGCATTTTTGAAATCCCTCGGCGGCTTTGGCTTGCAAATCTATTTTAATATAATCTTGCTTAACCGGTTTTTGAACCTCGTAATATGCGTCATTGCTTGGCTGCTCGATTGATTTAAAAATAATCCTATATCCGCAAAAATTGCAAATGTCGATAAATTCGTTTAGTCTTAATGTGCCTTTGCTCAATTTGTTAGACAAATTTTGTTGCGTTGTTTCCGTGTTTGCGTTTTCGTTTATCATCTCTGTAATCTTCCGCAAATTAAGACCGGCTATTTTAATTAGCCTTTTGGTCAATGCCTGCACAATGTTTTCGCCCTCGAAGTCAAAAAATATCTCGTTTATAATAAATCTCACATTATCACCTCCCGAATGCTTATTGATAAAATTATATCATGTTGGTTTTTAAAAGTCAACACAGCATTATTAAACTATCCAGTTTACCAATTACACAAATAATCATACTATTAGTAGTATGTCAGTTTCAACACATTCACGATTTTAAAAATTATTAAACTTTTCTATTGATTTTTGAGCTAAATTGTAGTAATATATAGTTGTACTTGAAACGATTTGGTTTAATCCGAAACAACAATTACAAATATTAAAAAACAAAGGAGCAAAAAACAATGAAAAGACATGAGCGCAGCGAATACACGCAGATGAAAAACGCAATGAAAGGCTACGACAAGAGAGGCACGATAAACACCATCACGATGTTGACAATCAGGACAAACGCAGGCAGCGAATATAAAAAGGCACTGCACGAGCTTTACACGGGTTACGGTTTCCATCCGGCGAGCATATGCGTAGACAATCACTTTTTTGACGATTGCGAGCGCATCCGTTATATTTACGGCTTAACTTACGACCTGCACGGACAAGCAAGACCCTGGACAGACCTCTATACAACGGAGGAGCAAGCAAGATTTGAGGCTGCTTTGAACAGCTAAATAACAATCGGTTTTGGCGGCTGAACCTTATCAACCGCCGAAATAATACAAAGTGAGGTAAATTATAATGAGGAACATTTTTTCGGCAAAGGACGAGGGCAGGCAGTTCATCGAGGTAGCGTTAATCGATAACAGCGTTACCAAAACGGTACTTGACGCAATCAGCGGCATATACCCTAATATCCTTGATTACTTGTTCGAGGTCAACGAGGACGCCTTTTATATAGAGGTGGTTGACGGCGTACAATACGGCTTTTGCCTCAACGACTTCCGCAGGGCAATTAATCAGATTGCCGCTACAATGGTTGCGCTGGTTGCGGTCGATCTTGACGAGATCGGGCAGTTATACCGATAAATAACTAAAGCTGCGCTATCAGGCTCGACGGGCAGAAAGTGAGGAAAATATGATAATCAAAACAGACGAAACAAACTCTTTAAAATGCCTTCTCCCCGAATCATACTACAAGAGGGAACACGAAGGCGACAGCATAAGGCTTTATATTTACGGTGGTTGCTTAACCTCAGAAATAAGAAAACAGCTTTATTCGGTCGCAAAAGACGAAATAGCAAGATGTACACAGTGCGGCGAAATCCCCGATGCTATGATAGACAGCAAAGAATACTATATTGAAATCGGCATTGATACGGTTGCAAATGTTATTGACTATACAAGGATTGGTGTTAATCTATTCCTTGTTCGTGATTTTCATTTGGTTAGAGGCGAGATAGCAGGAAAATATAAACAATTTTTCGGCGGGTATCATTACAAGCACGGTATAACATATGATATTCAGAAAATGTGCGGCGCGTATTCTGCCGTTGATTTTGAATATGAAAACAACAACGAAAAGAAAACAATCGAACATTGGACAAATCCCTATATTAGCAAGGTGGCGAAACAGCTTAAAAGCAAAGATGAAGTTACATTTGATGATTTGTGTGCTTATATTAGATTGCCGCCATTTACGAGCGAGATTAAAGAATCTATCTTTGATATTTTAAGGCAGACTCTCCCGACAATAGATAATGATTATATTGATGCGCTTTTCGACATTGACAGCGAGATATACGAAAATGAGAGAGAATGGCTTGATATTCTCGAAATCGAAGATGTTTTGCGAAATATAAACTTTAATAGATATTTTGGCAATTCGTACTTTGACACATTTCGAGAATACTTTGACGACATTGCTTTTGAACAATTTAATATTGTTAATCCTGATTTTGCAAGACAAGATTTTTGTGCAGACGCTTATTTTGATGTTATAAGTCAATATAACAGCACAATCATTGAAAATAGCTGGTTAAATGACTTGATAGCATTGGACGAATACAAAGCAGTTTTTAAAAGCACTATTGCAGCGAGAAAGCCTTAAAAGAGAGGCAATAATCAACAATAGACCTAACCCAAATATTGAGTAAAAACACATTAAAAACGCATTATGAAGGAGTAACGATAGATGACAAACAACACAGCACCAAAAATTAAAACAAATGTAATTTTCGGTGTGCTTGTTGCTCTTGGTTACTTTACTAATGTTAATATCTATAAACTGCCGTCGGGATATTCTCGGCGGCTTTTTGTTAGCTCAACAAATCAAAACCAACTTAAAATTTTGCTCAATAATTGAGTTGAATTTCGGCACTTCAATTTTGTGTTATATGGTGTATATAGTAAAATTTCTTTTTGATTTTTCCGCAAGCGTTAAAACAATAATGTTTCCAAACATTGGTTACAATTTCAGATTGAAAAAATTTTTAATATGAAGAAAGTGAAAGAGAAAAAATTTTTTACACAAATCTATATAGGTGTACGCTAATAAAATTGAAAAATAAAAGGAGTGCATCATTAATGAGAGAAACAAAGCAAGAAAGAATTAAGAGAAGAACAATAGCATATTTAGAAGCAACCGGCAGCCCGAAAACGGTGTTTGCTCGAAAGGTCGGGATTGCACGAGAAAGCCTTTATAGTTGGCTTAAAGGTTATTTTGACTTTGGCGACATACGACTTGATAAGATTGACGCTTTTTTGCGGCAATTTGGATTTTAAAAAATGTGAAGTTTTTCGGATTTAAAAAAATGCCCAAAAATTGGGAAATTGTAAAATAGTTATTAAAAACTGTTATATGGTATATATATATATATATATAAAATTTTTAAAAAAGCACAACTATATATATTTGTGTAGTAAAAAAATAAGAAATGAGAAAGAAGGATGATAATTTAAAAAAAATAAAGGAGCAATAAAAAGTGAAAGAAATTTATAAAAACAAGGTGCGAAATTTACCACACGAAGAATGGAAGCAGTTTAGCACGATTTATTACGTGTCTAACAAAGGCAGAGTTAAAAGCAGAAAATTATTAAAGAACGGTCAAATATTAGAAAGACTGTTAAAGCAATTCGATAACGGAAACGGATATTTAACCTTTAAAATTTCGGAGAACGGAAAAAGAAAAAACATACGAACAAATAGGGCGGTTGCAATAGCCTTTATACCAAACGATGACCCCAATAATAAAACGGTGGTAAACCACAAAGACGAAAATAAACAGAATAACAATTCTGTAAATCTCGAATGGTTATCTTTTGCGGAAAATAATAGCTACGGCACACGGATTAAAAGAATGATTGAAACAAGAAAAAAGAACAAGGAATTAAAGGCAGCTTAAAAAGAATCAAGGAAGGAAAATGTAAGTATGAAAACGACGCAAAGAAGAATTTATAAACTACCAACGAGCTTTTTAAAGAAATTAAAGTGGAATGTGAATTTAGAACTTGAAGAAGCCTTGAAAGATTATCCCGATTATATTGTGAGCGTTGCCGATAGTCAGCTTTTAAGATGGATTGACGAGTTAAACGGCATAGGCGACACAACGGCAGAAATTACAGAGCTAAAAGCAAAAATCGGCAGACTTAAAAATCAGCCGGTAACAAGCAACAGCAAAAGGGATATTGCGAAACTATATGAAAAATTAAATAATTTACAATTTAAATCTGATTTGGTCGCCGTTGTTATTGGCACTAAAAAGGATTATGAAAGAGCAAATCAAGGTTTTACTATAAACAGAAAAAAATATAGAAGGCTGTACGGAACGCCAAACGGCGTAAAGCAGAAAACTATTTTATATATAAATGAAAATTTGTATGAGGAAATTTTTAAATGTTTGAATTGCGGCAGAGATAAAACAAAAGAAATGATACCCGCTAAGCTGGAAGCATATCAAGCCTTAACCGCTTCCGGCTCTACCCCTATCCCCTCACCTAACGGAATAATAATCGTTAAAGATTGCATTACCCAATTTAAAGAAGATGTCACCATCATCAAAGATAATCCCGATAGCGACGAACCACTAATAGAAGATATTAACGATTACGAAATTGAACACAATGCCTCTGATGGCTTTGGTTTAATGCTGCCGTCCTATGCTCAAAAAGTAAATAAAGCCTTAACAGGAAATGAAGATACTCTCGGCGGCTTTTGCGTTAGATACGCATTTACAAAAGGTATGGTTTACACTTTTGATTATGTTGAGTTTGCGGAAAAGGTCGCAGGCACTTATGAAATTACCGATGTGTGGGGAATAAAAAGAGATGTCAGAAATGCAGAAATGATATTAACGGAGTCGCAAGTTAAATTGTGGTCGAGTTATCCCAATATGGAAAAATTTTTAGGAGCGGCTAACGGAAATAAATACCGTTGGAATGCTTGTAAAACTACGGTTGATAAAGTCGAAAATGTAAGAACTACAAATTATCAATTTTTGAATCCGTATAATTTAAGCAAAACAGACTTAAAAGAACTTTGTCGACCAACAATAGACACATACAAGGACATTCTCGGCGGCGACTTTATCAAATCAATACTGTATCTCGGCGGCTGCACTCTCGATGATAAAAGCGTATTTAAGACAGATTACTATTTACAGGCGTTAATGATTGACCCGTCTTTAATCGAGGACAGCTATATAATTAACAAGCTCAAAAGGAACACAGCTAAAAAGATTGATGCCGCCAAAATGGGAAAGTTAATCGTCGAAGGCTCTTATTTAGTGTTGAGCGGCGATTGCTACGCATTAGCGGAAAGTATGTTTAATCTCCCCGTAAAAGGATTATTGCAAAAAGGTGAAGTATATCAAGCGGCTTGGAACGATAAGGCGGACGAGGTTGTTTTATTTAGAGCGCCAATGACAAACACGGAATCAATCATTAAAGCAAAGCTCAATAAATCAGAACAAGCCCGACATTGGTTTAAATATCTCGGCAGCGTGATTATATTAAATGCTTGGGATTCAGCACAAGAAGCCCTAAACGGTGCAGATTTTGACGGTGATACAGCTTTAATTACAAATAATCCCGTTTTAGTAAAAAACACAGAAAAGTATAAAACTTTACTTTGCTTGCAACAAAGCGCGGAAAAGAAGATACCAACAGAACAAGATATGATAATATCGAATATTGCAGCTTTTAATGACGATATAGGAGCAATAACAAATCGAGCAACTTCAATGTATGATTTACGCTCACACTATCAGCCGGACAGCGAGGAATATAAAACTTTGACTTATCGCTTGAAGGCTTGTCAAAAGCTCCAACAAGACACGATTGATAAAGTTAAAGGTATAAAAGCTAAACCAATGCCTAAAAGCTGGTACACTTTTAATGCAGATATGACGGACGAGGAAAAGAAACTTGTTGCGGCTAAAAAGCCTTATTTTATGATTTACCGTTATAAAGACGTCGGAAAAGAATATAAAAAATATATTAAAAACTCTAACACAAAATGCGGTATTCTTTACCGCATGAGTTTAGAGGACTTTTTAAAAATCGAAAATCCAACGGAAGGACAGCAGGAACTTAAAAATAGCTTTTACAAGTATTTGCCAATTTCAGAAGGTGGTTGTTTAATTAACCGAATAGCAAAAGTCATAGAAAGCGAATTTAAAACAATCAAAGAAGATGGAAAAAACGAATTTGATTATACGCGATTAAAAAGCGGCTGCAAATATTCCTCAATTATGTCAAAAAAGATAGCGGAAATCTACGACGACTACGATAAAGCACAAAAAGATTTTTTCAAGTTGGCAGAAGAAGAAGCCCTCGACAAAGATACAATTTTAATACAAACGGAAGATTTTAAAAATAGGTTTATAGAGGCTTGTTTAAAAGTTTGCCCGAATGAACAAATACTTTGTGACATTATTTTAGACTTGACCTATTCCGGCAAGAGCGGACGGAAAAAGGCTTTTGCTTGGGATATTTGCGGCGCACAAATCATTAAAAATTTGTTAGCTAATAATAACTATACTCTTAAATATCCGTGTTTGTCGGAAAACGGAAACATTGAATTTTTTGGAAAACAATTTGATATAAAAGAAATAAAGGTGGAAACAAATGAGGAAAAATAAGACACTAATAATGAACGAACAAAAAAGAGCAGAGCTTTACATAACTAACTCAGCTTGTGATGAAAACAATCTGTATAATTGTATTTGGTTAGTTGGTACTTACTATTATCATTGCGTAAAATTGCGTAAAACGGGAATTGAAAAGCCTCTTATAGAATACATAGAAAAGGCAGCCCCCGACATATACAACGAGAATCCGAACAAGTGGAACGAGATAGCCGAAAGCATTTCTCGGCACGTCGGCGGCGTTAAGCTATCCAATGTTAATTATATCCCAATCACGGAAAACGAGCTAAAAGTAATTGATTCTCTTGATAATCGAGAAAGCAAAAGACTATTATTTACAATGCTGGTGGTTGCCAAATGGCAGAACGGCAGACGAACAAATAATAATAATTGGCTTTGCCTTGATAGAGATTATAACAAAAAAATCGGAGCAAGTCGATATTCTTATATTTTTAAGCTCGCACACGTTAAAGACAGTTTAGCGGAACGCGCTATAAGAATAGGCGAATTGAGAGACTGCGGATTTTTGGAAGCCAAAGAAAAAATAGATAGCCTTGATTTGCGTGTTACTTTTGCAGAATGTAACGAAGAATCAAAGGAAGTAATGCAAGTAAAAGATTTATCTCAGCTTGGTTTACTATATCGCTACGAAATCGAAAAAGATTGTTCAGTATCTAAATGTGAGGATTGCGGCGACTATTATTTAATTGGTCGCTGGCAAGCAATAAATAAAGCCCAACTGATAGCAAACGGCGTTGAAATCAAAGGTTGTCTATGCTCCAAATGCAAAGAGGCTCGGAAGCTGATAATCCCGACATTGATTAAAAAGATATGCGTTGATTGCGGCGGCGAGTTTTGGGTAAATGCTCGTGTGCAAGGTCAACAAGTCAGATGCCCCGAATGTCAGCACGAGCATAGAAAAGCACAGGACAGAGCGAGAAAAAGAAAGAAAGTTGAATTTTTAAAAGCAAGCTAAAACTATTAAGCAATAGATTGTAAAAAGTCTATTGCTTATTTTTTTGCGTTTTATATCGTCTATTAACGCAGGATAGCCGTAAAAGGCTCTACAACGCCCCAGAATCAGCGAAACACGCTATAAGGGTAACTCTATACCCCTAAAAAATAAACGCCTTAGAAAGCCCCACAGACGATTCAAGAGCATATATAAAGATATGTAAAGTAAAACTATAAAACCATATAAACAACAGATTACTATACATAGTAATTCTATATATTCAGTATTAATATGTTAAGAAATTGCATTTCCGTAATCATATATTATAGTAATAGTATTAGAATAGAGGATAGTAATAAATATAAGATTCTTAAAAGAACATACTAATACTATTAAGATTCTTATAAGTATTATAATAGTAATAACGTATTAGTATGAGTTCGACTATTTATTTTTTTGCCAAATCAAAAAATTTTATCTGTTGGTTTTCGATTATTCCGCAAGCGTTAAATACTGAAAAATGGCTATTCTATGCGGTTTTGTTACATTAAAAAAAATTGCAGTATGAAACAATTTAACCAATGGTTTCAAATTTAATCATTATTCAAGTTGGGCAACTTGTAAAAATGCCTATTATTTTTCCTCACTTAATAGAGCGTTGCTTGTACCGGCAGCGCTCTAATTTTTTTAACCTAACAGATGATTTGTTATGAAAAAAGATTTTCCGCAAGCGTTTATATACCAAAATATCCCCATTTTACCAACTTTTTTGAAGATAAGGAAATTTTATAATATGATGTAAGAAGAATCGAATAAATTACACATCAAACAAGCTGAGTATCTTGTAAAACTTCTCTTAAATATAATAACGAGTTATGATTTGCGTTCTTTATATTTTGTTTCCTTCTTTGGCGTTGCTTTATCGGCAGCGCCTATTTTTTTTAAGATTATTCCGCAAGTGTTAAAGACTAAAAAACGGCTATTTTATGCGGTTTTTCGGGTATATAAAAATTTAACAGTATGAGAGAATAATAAAAGTGTCATTATCTCTCAATCAACCTCGTTGACTCTTTCAACTAAACAAGCCGGGCATCTTGTTAAACTGCCTTTTTTGTGTTTATATACATATTTCTATTACTCAAATTTCGTGCTGTTGCTTTTTGGTTTTGGCGGCAGCACAACACATAAAAAATCTTTATAATGAAAATGAACAACCAGAAAGAGGTATTTTAAATGAACGAATCAAAAATTTTTTTAACCCCGGCAGATATTGACAAGCTCGGCGAAGCAATAGACACGGAGATTTCGGAAATTTATAAAAACAAGGATTTTACAACGGCGGCATATGATTATTTGGATATGGTGCAGATTGGCGAATTTGCGGCTTTTTATGCGCTTAATATGGCTTGTGAAAAGCTGAACAGCCAAAGAAAGAAAAGCGGAAAATATCAGCTAACATTTAACGATGATAAAGACCTGATTGCAGCTATTGCCGCTTATTATAATCAGACGCATTAAAAGCATTTTTAAACCACAAGTAAAAATTTTTTCTTTTCTTTTATTTAATTTTCTTTTCTTTTTTAGATTCTAATATTTATTATAATAATAATAAAAAATAAAAGAAAATTAGTATATATAATAATTAAAAGTTTTAATTATAATAATATTTATAATTATCATACTTTTAATTATTAGTTTTGAAATATAAGATTCTTATATTTATTATTATATCTCTTTATATATAAGATTCTTAGTTAAATTAATTATTAGACTCTTATTTATATTATATATAATATAAAATTATTAAGACTCTAATATAATATATAAATATAAGACTCTTATTTCTTTTACATACTAATACTATTAAGATTCTAATTAGTATTATTATAGTAATAACGTATTAGTATGAATTCGACTATTAAAAATTTAAGCCAAACACAAATATTTTTATTCGTTGGTTTTGCCGCCTTATTAATAAAAAATTGTTTTGGCACATTAAAAGGCGGAAGCTGCGTATTGATTTTATATTTATCAGCTTACCAGATAATTACTGCAAAAATCAATACTTGCTTAATCAAGTGTAAATTTTTATTGTTGGTTTTTAACATAGTCATAAATAGCTTTAAATGGCTGTATATTAAACGATATTTTTAATAGGGTAATTTTACCTTTAAGGTCATAAAAGCTGATACAAGGCAAATGTGAGCAAAAGAGAGGTATTTTAATGTTGGTTTAAAATTTGCGGTATAAATTACATATAGCTTTTAAATTGTTTCTGAGCCGATTTAATACGATTTTATTTTAAGAGTATAATTTCACCTATATTTTGTTTTCGTTGATTCTGCGGCATCCTGGAGCCAAAGAGACGTAATTAAAAGCAATAACCGTTTTGCTGATGGTTTTTAAAATATATTTACGCAAAATTGCGTATGGAAGGTATTGAAAAAGTGAAAGCAAATAAAAAGATTGCAATGACAATTTCAGAATGTGCGGAGTATTCCGGCATTGGTGAGAACTTATTGAGACAGCTAATAAGCAATAATAATTTTGATTGGGTATTTTTTGCAGGTAATCGCATCAGAATTAAAAGAGAATTATTTGATATGTGGTTTTTGAATTTAGACCGCATTCAATAAATTGGTAATTATTGGCATTTATGTAAATTATAAACCTATTAGAAAGGCAGGTGTAACCTTATGGCGGATGGAATTATGATGGATGTAGGACTGAGAAAAGAAGCGTATGAAGTTGGCGCAAATGAGTATTGTTTGACCGAAAAACAGCTAAAAGCGATAGAATTATTGCTTGAAGGAGAGCTATCAAAGCAGAAAATTGCGGAGGCTGTAGGTGTGCATCGAGTGACGTTGCATAAGTGGTTAAGAGATGATAGGTTTAAGGCTGAGTTGCAGGAGCTTGCGGACGAAGAAAAGCGACAGACGCAGAACTATATAAATTCAAAATCCTTGTTGGCTGCTAAAAAATTATGGGCGCTTACTGATTGCGAGGATAAGCGCGTTAAAGTCGAAGTATTAAGAGATTGGCTTAATAGGTCAATGGGTAAACCAACGGCAAAAGTTGAGATGCAAGATAACAGAACAGAGAGTGACGACTTTGATTTTAAGGCAGCAATTAAAGAAATTAAAGATAATACCACGCCTGACCCGTTAATGATGGTGTCTTAAAGGCGGCTTTTTAATCCCCTCCCCACTCTCGATTAAACCAACGAATAACCTTTTTATTTTATTATACAATATTCATTTATTGTGTGGTTATATGAATAAAACAACAGTTTTATTCACTTTTCCATTCTCGAATAAAATGTACAAGTTATGATTTAAAACGACTTAATAATCACATTCTTTTTACCGTTGGTTTAATAAAATCATACGATTTATGAAAAGTTTAGGAGATTTAAAAAGCAATTTGAAAAAGTTAAAAACAAGTCCGAAAAATAACCTTTTACGGACTTGTTAAAAATATACACGATAACAGCGGCAATTTATCCAACAAAAATATTATTCTGTTGGTGGTTTATATGTAGGACTTCAAGCCAAAAATTTTGAAGGATATAAGAGGGTGTATGCGTCCTATATGTCGGCTTGCTTGCTGTTATCGGTTGCATATGGATTGAATAACAAATAGAAATACATATATAGGGTGGTACGGCTTACGGCGCATTTTAATCCACTCTACCCCCGAAAAAAATATTATCTGTTGGCTGCCTTTGGTTGGGTAGCTCGGCAGATGGTTTTAAAAAAAGATTTTAAAAATATGATTTACATTTTCGGAGAATTAAAAAAATAAAACGAGATTACAAGATTTGAGTAAACGAAAATAAAAAGCAGATGATTTTATATTGTTGGTTTTCTCGTTTTCGCTCGTTAGGGGTAGCCTTCTATTTTACGATTTTTTGTTTGGGCGGGCGGGTACTCCCAAACAAATCTATACCGATTTTTTTAAGACAAGGCGGTGAACAATGAACAACCTCACAGACAAACAAGCAAAAGAAATAACTTTAAAATATCTCGTTGCAAAGTACGGACAAGAACAAGGAGCTAATTTATTTTTAGCAAATCAATCAAGGCTATTTGATTTTCACGGTTTAGCCTGGAAGCTCGGACAAGAGTGTTTTCCTTATTTCTGCAATATATTTTTATACAATCTTTTATTCGATTTCAGCGGCGATAATATACCACTCTCGAAAACCCATTATGAGATATGGCAGCAATTAGAAGATTCGATTATAAATCATAATGGTACAAAAGATTGCTTTATAATGCCGCGAGGATTCGGCAAAAGCTCGACAATAACCGTTCCGTTGGTAATTTGGGTTGCTCTTTACGGTTTTCATCCGTTTACCGTTATAAGCTCGGCAACGGAAGCACAAGCACAGAATTTCATAAACACTATAAAAATACATATCGAGGACAACCGCTTTATAAAATCCTGCTTTGGCGAAGTTATCAAGCCTACATTTTTCAAATACAATTCAAGCGAAATCGAGCTTGATGTACAACCGCAACGAACGAAAATACAGAGCGTTTCCGCAACTTCGAGTGTACGCGGAATAAATTACGGTGCTTTTCGTATTGGTTTATTAGTATTAGACGATAACCAGGATGAAAAACAAATACTTTCGGAAAAGGCTTGCAACGACCTTGTAAACCGTACCAACAACGGAATATTAAAGGCTTTACAAGCAAAGAACAATCACGTTGTCGCACTGGGAACTATTCAAAAGCGCGGTGATTTATACGATTATTTCGCCCATAACATAGGCTGGCGGACAAGACAAGAGAAATGTATTTTAGTTGACAATGTTGATGAATACTTTGCTAATAATGAGCATTGGCAAAAAATAAAAGAGATTCTCAACACGAAATCAACCAATGATAACGCACTATTTGAAGCAGAAAGTTATTATTTAGAACACAAAGAAGAATGTGACTATCCGCTGATATGGGATAATTATAATTGTTTCGATTTGGCGGTTGAATACTTTGCAGATTCCGTTTCTTTCAAGCAAGAGCGGCAATGCGATATAAACTCGTTAGGTGAAAAGCGTATAAAATCATTATCAGCTATTTCCCCATTGGATATTGAACAAATGGAGTTTACAAACACTATTTTAAGTGTTGACCCGGCGGCAGTAAAAAAACAAAAATCAGACTTTTCCGCATTTTGTGTTTTATCCGATACTGATACACACATTAAGTATTGCAGAAAAGCTATTATAACAAAGGTAGAATTTAACGAATACATTGATTTGATTATTCAGTTACTATTAAAATATCCCGATATTCGGATATTAAGTATAGAAAAACAAGTGTATATGAGCAGCGATGTATTGAAACTGCGTGAAAGAATATCGACTATTCCGGAGTTGGTTAATAGACCATTAACGATAATAAACAAATCACGAACTAAAAATAAAGATGCTCGTATCGGTGCGATTATTCCCGATATCAATCTTGGACGGATAATTTTTAATGAGGACGACACAGAAGCCATTGAACAAATAAGAGAGTTTTCCGGCACAGCATACACGGCACACGACGATATGATAGATGCTTTAGCGGATGCCGTTGAGAATTTGAGCGATAGCAATAACGATGTAATGCCAACATTACAAGTATTGGATTGGTCGAGATTTGGACTTTAACAAAAAGAAGGTGAGAAAGACGAACAATAAACTAATTGATAAAATGATAGCAGATTACGAAAATAGAAAAATTAACTATCACTCTATGGCTCGTTATTATGCAGGCGACCACGATATAAAATACCAGTATAATAAATTTCCCAATAGGTCAAATCAAGTGGTTGTCGATAATTTTATAAACAAGTTTGTAAATGAGGAAGTACAATATAGCTTGGGTAATCCTCTATCTTATGTTTCGTTGAGCGGCGATAATGATATTATAAAAGCGATTTATAAAAATACATTCCATTGGAACGAAAACCACAATCAAGAAGTTTTGAGAACGCTTGAAATATACGGAACAGCTTATTTACTTCATTACATAGATAACAAAGGGCGATTTAGTGAAAGAATACTACATCCCGAAAACGCTATTGTATATTGTGATTCTGATAATGTGCCGCAAAGGTTTATACACTTCTACACGCTAAAATACGACGAAGCCAAATATAAAGATGTTTACTATCCCGATGGTCGAATAATCGTGTATAAAAACAATACGGAGTATAAACAAAAGACAAATCCTTTTAAAGGTATTCCCGTCACGGTATGCAAACTTGAAAAAATAGAAGATACAATTTACTTTAAGATTAAGGAATTGCAGGACGCATACAACGAAATACTTTCCGACCAGGTAAACACAATTTCAGACTATAGACGTGCTTATCTTGTTATTAGTGGCGTACAAGTTACCGAGGAAACGGAAAAGTTATTAAAAACAAGCGGTATTATAAATCTCCCTTCATCTTCCAATTCAAGCGCAAAATGGTTATTAAAAGATGTGCCGGACGGCTATATAGAAAACAATCTGAACAGATTAAGAAATGCAATGTACGAAGCCACTAACCACATTGACGGAAATGAGAAACTACAATCAAATACGAGCGGTACAGCATTGAGGAACAGGCTTGTATTTTTGGAACAGCGTTGTAATTTAATGTTGGCGGTGGTCGTTAATAGCATATACGAGCGTTTAGAACGGCTTTTTGAATACCTTGAAATCAAAGGTCAGAATTTCGATATTGCAGATATAAAAATCAATTCTTCGCCTTGTGTGCCGAAAGACGAAATTAGCATTATTCAAGGTTTGGTTCAGTTGGGTATCGGCGATAATATTTCCCTTGAAACAGCTTTGTCAAGATTGCCGTTTATCGAAAATCCCGCACAAGAGATTGAAAAAATCAAAGCAGAAAGAAAGCTAAACGAGCGAATAGAGCTTGACAAGATTGAGAAATACGGAGACGCGGCATAATGAATAAGTATGTTGAAATTCGAGATAGACTTGATAAGGACGCACAAAAGAAAATCAAGCTGTTATTAAAAGAATACAAGGTGCATCAAGACGATATTATCAATAGTGTTTCCGGCGTTATCCTTCCCCACATTGACGAAAACGGCGTTATAATTATTTCGCCCGATGTGGTTTTTGAGATTAAATCGGCAGTAACAACCAATTTAAACGGACTAACTAAAAAAGAGCAAGAATTTGTTAGTGATTTATTGGCGGAAGCGTATAGACAAGCAGCAACCGAAACTGTAAAGGCGTTGGGTACAATTACCATTGCTGCCGATTGGAAGATATTACGAGACGAATTTGTAAACAAGGCTATCAATGCCCCTATTGCCGGAAAAAACTTTTCTGAAAGAATATGGAATAATACAAATGATTTAGCAAACAGAATTTATAATGATGTGCTGGAGTGTATTCAAACGGGAAAAAGACCTAATCAAATAGCGGTCGAAATAAAAAGAGATTTCGGCTCGTCTGCTTATGAAGCTAAACGACTTGTAAATACAGAGCTTGCAAAGGTCGTAAACGATGCACAGCTTGAAGTCTATCAAAATAGTAATGTTGTAGAGAAAGTAATGTACACTGCGACACTTGAAGAGAACACTTGTGAGGATTGCGGAAAACTTGACGGACAGTATTTCGATAAATATAAAGCTCCCTCTATTCCCCAACATCCAAATTGTAGGTGCTGCCTTATTCCCGTTACTGATAGTTGGCAACCAAAAAGGCGGGCAGACAATACAACGAAACAAAATATTGATTATACCACTTTTGAAGAGTGGCAAGGTTAAAAATTCCGCTTGTTATCAAGCGTTTAAATAAAATAACAAATTGTACTTTGTGGATTTTTGGAGATACGCAAAGGGCAAAGAAAGGAATATTTAAAAATGGAATTTACAGAAATTATTGAAGCGTTAAAGGGCTTTGAAGGTTCGGAAGATTTCGAGAACTATATCAGCGGTCAGATGAACGCAGACAGAGTAAATAAATATCTTGACAGCGATGACGGCAAAAAGACTATTCAACCGAAGTTAGACAGCTATTTTTCAAAAGGGCTTGAAACTTGGAAAAATAATAATCTTGACAACTTGGTTAGTGCAAAGGTTAAAGAACTTTATCCCGATGCAGACCCTAAAGACACGGAAATCGCTGCGATGAAAGCAGAACTTGAAAAGCTAAAAGCAGAAGCAGCAAGAAAAGATTTAACAAACAGAGCTATTACAACGGCGACGGAAAAGGGATTGCCGCTTGATATTGTAAATTATTTTGTTGGTGTAGATGAAAAAACAACAGATGATAATATTGCAAAGCTCGAAAAGGCTTTTACCGAGGCTCTTAATAGTGCGGTTACGGAAAAGCTAAAGTCAAATAGTTATGTGCCGCCCGATGGTACGGACACAGAGTTCACGGACGGAGTAACAGCGGCTTTTGCAAAACTTAATCCAAATATTAAAATCTAATTTGAAAGGAATGAAAAAATATATATGAGTATTACAGTATCTGAAAGATATTCAAACCTTGTCGATACAAAGACAAGAGATTCGCTTGTTCTGAAGGACGGCGTTATTTTTAATAATCGCTATGAAGGCGATGCAAAGGCAGGCGCGGTAAAGGTACGCAAGACCGGCACAGCAACGGTTACAAATTACGATAAGACAAACGGCGCAAGTATGACCGAGGGTTCATCTCAGTGGGTAACAATTACTATTGACAAGGACAAGGCAATTAACGAAATCATTGACGGCTATACAGCGGCAGCGGTGCCGGATGGTATGGTAGCCGATAGAATTGATGAGGCTGGCTATGCTTTGGCTCGTATTCTTGATGTTGATGGTGCAACAGAGCTTGTAAACAATGGTACAACACTTGCGGACACAACGGCGCTCACAAAGTCAACAGTATATGCAAAGATTGTTGACGCAAGAACGACACTATCAAAGGCAGGTGTGCCGAGTGATAATAGACGCTGGTTGCTTGTATCGCCTGATACATATGCTCTTATTCTAAAATGCGATGAGTTTGTAAAAGCTTCTCAGCTTGGTGATAGCGTTGTACAGACGGGCGCAGTTGGTCAGATTGGCGGCTTCCTTGTTTTTGAATCCAATAATCTTGGTGACGGTGTTGAGTTTGTGGCAGGTCATCCCGACTATGCAACGAGAGTAAATGAGTGGGCTGTTACCATTGATGTACACGACTTGACCGGTTCGGGCAAGTGGATTGGTGCAAGCGCTGTACAGGGTAGAAAGGTTTACGGACACAAGGTAACAAATGCAAATTGCATCCTTGTTAAGACCGCAAATTTTTAACGCGGCTTGTAGCTGATACCGACATAGATACAAGCCTGCTTGGTAAGTCTATAACAGATTTACAAAGCAATATCACTATTACCGATGATGCTGTTCTATCGACAGAGGATAGTATTAGCGGCACATTGAAATACGTAACCGGTTATACCGGTTTTAGCGGTGATACTGCTTTACAGTCGGGTAATTATCTTGCATTGCATTTTGAGCTTGCAGAAGATACCAACAACACGGTAACGGTTGAGATTATCGGCGGTACATCCGGCGCGGTAACTCTTGATAACGATGGCATCTGGATTGGCTACATTAAAAACACAAGTCAAAAGATCAAAGTCGTTGCAACCGCAGAAGGACAGCCGACAATTACAAAGGTTTATACTCTTGACGGCTTAACACTTAATACGGAGGCTTAAAGATATGGTGACGAGTGAGCAAAATGTCAAGGTTGTAAAAACAACCAACGGCAAGAAAAAGAAATAATTAACGGTGGGTAGGTTAGTTAATCTACCCACTTATAATAGGAGGCTTGCAAAATGGACTATAACGCTATTTATGCGGCAGAAATCGAGTTAACAACAAGTCGCCTAAATCGTGATAACATAACAAATTATGATACAGATGATTTAATCACGCATATTGAAAACGCATGGAGAGCGATTGCAAGTTATCTTTGGATTCCCTTTAATGACTATGAGCAAAAGGCAGACTTTACAAGATTGATTTCTTTGCTTGCTGTTGCTTATATAAACAACGATTTGATTACAAGTCAATTACTGCAAGGCGAAGAACAGATCATTCAGAAATCACAGTCGGGAAGGTCAGTTACATATCGCTCCACCATTATAGAAATCGACAACAACGGACTAACAGGCGAAGTAAAAGCAGCCTTACCGCCGAGAAAGTTGAGGGTAATATGATAGATTGGTTTTACGATAAAAATGTTACTTTTAAATGTGATGATGGTTATATCGATAATGACGGAAACTACATTACAAACCAAACTGGAGAACTTACTGTTGCTTGTGATGTTCAGCCGATGGATATTGAGGTAGTCATTAAAGACAAAATGGGCGGCTTTATATCTGCGGAATACAAAGTTTTTTGTGATGCCAACGAATTGATTAAAGATTGTAATATCGCTATTTACAACGACAAAGAATATGAAATTATTAAAATTACTGATTGGGACGACTTTTATATTGTTTACCTCAAGGCGGTGTTTTAATGGGCAGCGTGAATGATGAAGTTAATAAAGTATTAGCGGCAATTCAACGAGGTATGGAAAAGGCTGTAATTGAATTTGAAGCAGATACAAAGCTATTAACGCACGTTGACACGGGTGCATTACGTCGAAGCTGGACACACAAAGTTAATAACGATAACGGAATTATTAACGGTGTGGTTGGTTCTAACTTGTTGTATGCACCTATTGAGGATGACTATCACGGGAATTTATCTGTTGCGCTTGAAGAAAACAAGACGCATTATTTAGAAGTTGTTGCCAACGAAATAAAAAATAGTTAGGAGGTCGATGTGATATGATGAACTTTAACGAATTACGAAATTTTATAATTGACAATATCGAAGAAGCCACGAATATGCAATTTTGCACAAAAGCAAAGGGCAGCCGAAAAACGGAAACGGCAGTATTTTTAGTTGAGAAACCGGAAACATACACATTGACCAATAACAGAATGATTATAATTAAATGGCGAGAAATCAGCGGCGGTAAAACGGTTAGGCGGTTTGTGGTGGAAACCTGGATTTATGCCAAAGAAATTAAAGACGTTATCACGATTAAAGACGCATTAACAAATATGCTCGATTTTTACAATAGACCTTGCGAGATTACAAGGTTTAAAAAGTTTACGCTATCAAACGAAGGCGGCATTTATTACGATGATAAGAAGCAGTTATATGTTGATAAACTTTTCTTTGAGTGTAGACTTGTCTAAAAAAAATAAAGGAGTGAAAATTTTATGAATTATCTTTCAAGTGACAAAGATTCCGTTTTAATGGGTTCTGGTTTTCTTTATGCTATGCCCTATTCAGACTTTACGGCTGGCACAGATATTACAGATATGACGGAAATTGGATATATTAAAGAGTCTGCTAAATTTACAAGGACTCACGAAGCAACGGAAATCAATTCCGCAAACTACGGATTGATTGATATTGTGGGTAATAAATATAATACCGAGTTTGAAACAGGTATTATTTCATATAATCCCGAAAATGTAGCAAGTTTTCTGACGGGTTCAAGCGTTGTAACAAGCGGCACAAAGCAAACAACATACTTTGCAGAAAATGATAAAATCCCTGCTATTGCTCTTGTTTTTGTGGGTACAGAAGAGCACACGGGAAAGAACATTAAACTTGTAATGCCAAAATGTAAATGGATTGGCGACTATGAGCTTGATTTTAATAACGATGACCCCGTTGAACTTAATTATCAATTTAAGTGCCTAAATGTTACTATGCCTAACGGCAAGGTTGGCGCAGCTTGGCTCGAAGAAGATACAACGGCGACACAAGCACCTGCAAACGGTGACTAACTAAACAAATATTTAAAGCGGGTAGGGATGTTCTTTACCCGCTTATTTTTATAATAGATTTTGCAAAATTATTAAAATTGTAGATATTGAATTTTTTTGGAAAGTGAAGGGCTGAAAAATGGCTTATTATAATAACAGAAATAATAATAACAGAAATAATAATAATTACAATAACAATAGAAGAAATAATTTTTATAATAACAATGAGCAGGGCAGAAACACAAATAATAATGGATTTGATGCAAGAGTTTATAAAAAGCCTGATATAGATATTACAGATTTAACCGGGCATACATACAGAATTAGCGGTAATTTTTCAACGGCGTTTTCGTCTGAAATTATTAAAACCATAGAAAGAGCGGAGAGGATTCGCGGCGGTTCAAACGATTTGGATAAATTTCCCGAAATGTTTGATTTGCTAAAAGATTGGTGCTTATCATTGCTCAATCTCAATGTTGACGGCGAAAAGGTCACAATAGACGATGTAAACAGAGGCTTTAACGATATTTATGTTTTGTATAACCTTATCGGATATATCGCTAAATGTGTATCTTCCAATTCCGCACAAATGATTGATATGTTCAACAGAGAACGAACAAGAAATGAAGATGATTCACAATGATTGAAATAGCAGATAAGGGCGCATTTTTAGACCACAAGAAAAAATTAACGGTCGAACTAATAGACGGGAACAATAAAATATTTGATGTCAAAGCGAATATTCCCGTTGGTGTATATTATAAGGCTTTGGCTTTAACTGATTTAATGCGTCACGAAGAAGATGTTTATTTACAAATGGAGATTGCAGCAGAAATTATTGCTGTTTTATTGAGCAACGAAAAAAAGCAGATAAATCAAGATTGGGTATTTGCAAACATTACGCCCAAAAATCAAGCTGATATAATCTATCTTGTGATGACAGAAGTACAAAAGCTAATAGATAATGAAGTATATCAAATCCCTGAAATTAAAGTTGTAAAAAAGAATAATCATACAGATTCCGAGTATAAGAAAAGGCAAAAAGAAATAGAGAGATTAAAAGAATTACTAACTAACAAAATGCCCGTGTATTTAATAAATGATTTAGTTTTAGTTATGAGTAAAACAGGAAACACATACAACCAGATAATGGAAATGCCTATATTGGTTTTTAAAGATATAGTGCGCTCAATAGTGATTAACGAAAGCAGAACAGATGATGATTATAATTTAGCCTATTTAAAATACGAGCGTAACAAAATAAAGGATAAGATAAATAAAGAAGCCTATCAGCCCGAAAAGAAACAGGGTGCAGACGTTAAAGGCTTAAAAGCATTATTAGGACAATAATTTAACTATGCGCCGATTTCAAAGGACGGTGCAAAATGGCAGTACAATTATTAAATTATCAAGCTGTTCTCGGTTGGGATGCCTCAAAATATCAATCGGGAATGGCGGAAGCCGAAACAAATTTTTCAAGTTTTGGCTCAAAAATGACGGAATTAAGCGGCGGTATATTATCGGGAATTACTGCCGCTATTGGAGCAGCAACGGCGGCGTTGGTCGCTTTTGGAAAAGAAGCGGTTACGGCTGGTGGCTCGTTCGATAGTGCAATGTCACAGGTTGCCGCCACAATGGGAACAACAACAAAAGATATAGGCGAAATAAGAGCAACGGCGCAGGAATTAGGCGCATCAACTTCTTTTAGTGCCACGCAAGCGGCAGAGGGTTTCAACGTGCTTGCAATGGGTGGTTTGACAGCAAAAGAGCAAATAGCGGCTATTCCGTCAGTGTTAAATCTTGCGGCGGCTGGCTCTATTGAAATGTCAGACGCTGCCGCCTATGCCACAGGCTCAATAAAAGGTTTTGGAGATAGTTTTGATAATACACAATACTATACTGACCTTATGGCAAAAGGCGCAACAATGGCGGCAACGGATGTTAAAGGACTTGGAGAGGCTCTTTCAAGCTCGTCATCTACGGCGGCTAATTTCGGACAGAGTGCGGAAGATACAACGGTTGCATTATTAAGACTTGCGGAACAAAATGTCACAGGCTCGGCAGCAGCTACGGCAATGAATAGGGCAATGTATGACCTTTACACGCCAACAGCAGCGGCGGCAGGTGCTTTAAATGAGCTTGGTATTTCTGCCTATGATTCGCAAGGCAATGCAAGAGAATTTAACACGGTCGTTGATGAACTTAACGCAAGACTTGCGGGAATGAGTGAGGAAGAAGCAAACGCATATAAAGCAACTATCTTTACTTCACAAGGTTTAAAAGCCTTTAATATGATGACTGTTTCCTCAACCGATAAAGTACAAAGTTTTAGAGATGGTTTAAAGTCAGCAAGTGACGGTATAGGCTCGGCAGCACAGCAAGCGGAAACAATGATGGATAACCTAAACGGTGATATTACTATCTTTGGTTCGGCAATGGAAGGCTTGCAAATTGGCGTTTCCGATAACCTAAAAGGTATGTTAAGAGAAACGGTACAATTCGGAACGGAGCAAATAACGACCTTGACCGAAGCTGTAAAGAACGAAGGTTTAACAGGTTTAGCCGGTGCTGTTGGTGAGGTTCTTGTAAATATCATAAACAAAATAGGCGGCTATTTGCCCGATATTCTGAATATGGGAATACAAATCGTATCTTCCCTATTACAAGGTATTTCGACATCTGCGCCAACAATAGCAACAACGGCAGCTGAAATAATTACAACGTTGGTAACGGGCATAATTTCACTATTGCCGCAGGTCATTCAAACGGCTTTTGATGTGGTTATAGCTTTTGTAAATGCGGTATCTCAGCAAATCCCGACATTGTTTCCCGTTGTTATTCAAGGACTATTAGACACTATACAAGCCCTATTAGATAATTTGCCGGCTTTATTAGAGTGCGTATTAACTTTGATTTTAAATGTGGCGCAAACAATAACGGATAACATACCAATGATTATTGAAAGGTTGCCGGAGCTTATAGAAAGCGTATTAACTTTTTTGGTTGATGCCACACCACAAATTATTGAAGCCGGGGAAAAATTGTTTACTTCCTTGATTACCAATTTACCGATGATTATTGATTCAATCATTGCAGTATTACCGAGGATTATTCAGGCGATTGTATCAACGACAATTAGTTTGTGTCCGGAAATCATTAAAGCCGGAGTTAGTTTATTTACTTCTTTGATTACGAATTTGCCAACGATTATTAAAACCATATGTGATGCATTACCACGGATTATAAACGGCATTATTCAAACTTTGGTTGATAATACGCCACAAATAATAAGTGCTGGCGTTGATTTGTTCGTTGCTATTATTGATAATATCCCCGATATATTAAAGGGCATTGGGGACGCTATGCCCTTGTTAATTCAAGGTGTTTGTTCATTGATTGTTAGTTATGTAACAACAATAGCAAAAAGCGGACAGGAATTATTTGAGGCTCTTATTGACAATATGCCGCAAGCAATAGAAACGATTAAAACAAAGTGTTACGATATTATTCACGCTGTTGTTACTTATTTTAGAAGTGCGGTCGGCGGAATTGCGGCGGCTGGCGTTACCTATTTTACAGGATTAACACAGCGTAAAGATGAAATAATCAAGACTATCAAAAAGATAATTCCCGACATTATGAGCGATTGCAAAGATTATATTATCGAAAAGAAAGACCAAATTTGCGAAGCTATGCCAACAGTTATAACCGCATTAAAAGATAAGATTGTCGAAAGCAAAGACAAGATTAAAGAAGCAGTTCCCGACTTGATACAAGCATTTAAAGACAAGGTTAGCGACATAAAAGGCGATATGAAAGAGGCTGGCAAATGGCTTGTCGAGGGACTCTGGGAGGGTATGCTCGAAGTAAGAGACTGGTTTGAAAGAATGATGGGCGGCTGGGTTGACCATGCCATTAACTGGATGCTCGAAAAATTTGGCATTGCCTCTCCCTCGAAACGTACCAAAGAAATGGGCAAGTATCTTGTCGAGGGATTAGCGGTAGGTGTAAACGATAATACCGATACTATGATAGATGCAGCCGATAGATTGACCGAAAATACTTTATCCCAATTTGAGCAAATGTCAGATGATATAACCGCCATTGAAAACGGTATATTAAATACCAATGCTCATAAAGGCGTTACCATCTCGGCGGCATATCAAACCGATAAATTACCTAATCTCTCAGGCACGGTAAACAATTCGTTTGAGTCTGATTCAAGCGGTTTTATAAACGGTTTATCAAATGTGTTTGATAAATTTATAGCTCGTGCAGATAGCCTTATAGATAATCTTGCAGCACAATTTGATATGACAGGCGGAAAGAAATATTTAGGTGCAAATCTTAATATTCGTATGGGTGATATTTCCGTTTCTGGTGTGGTTGACAGAAATGCAGCCGAACAAATAAGAGATATTGCAGATGAGCAAATAGACGCTTTAGCAAGTCAGATTATGACTATTATTCCGGCTATATAACGGAGGTGTTTAAATGTCAGAATTAACAAATACACAGGAAAAACTAATCGAAAAGTTACAACGTTATTTTGAAAATAGACATGAGTATAATTATGCAATTATGATAAATAAGATGGTGTGCGATAAAGAATATGAAAAATTCATCCAATCAATAAGTATTGATAGGATGGTTAATGGTCGTCCATTAGATAAACACAAATACAAATTCACTTATACTCCAAAGGGGGATAAAAAATAATGTATGATAACTTTGTGTATGACGGCACAAGATTGAGTGATACAGGTTTTATTGTTTGCAATATTACGCAGGATTTCATGCAGATAAAACAAGGTTCTGCACCGTTGACATTTAATCGTATAAGATATAATCGCGGCAAGAAATACACTTTGGAAAGCTCTACATATAATACAACCTACACTGACACAATAGAAATTTGCAAAAATCCCAATGATTACGAGGATATTATAATATCTGACTCCGAATTTCGTCAAATGGTGCAATGGCTAAACCGTGAGGATTTCCATCCCCTTTGGTTTTATAAAAGAGGGCAGCCGGCAGAAGTGATTTATAATGCAAGTTTTAATATCCAGAAAATAACGGCAGGTAATAAAATCATAGGAATAAAATTAAAAATGAATACTGATTCCCCGCTCGGTCACGGACGGCAAATAACACAGCGTTTAAAAGTTAGAGACGCTTCAAAAATATTTATTGTAAATGCCGTTAATGATGAGTATGGTATTATTTGCCCCGATATGATAATAAAGCCCTTGAAAAACGGAGATTTGACTATTGATAATTTGAGCTATGATGAGCGGCTTGAAATTAAAGATTGCTATGTTGGCGAAACTATAACCTTAACAAGCGGTGCTGTTATAGATACAAACGGCTCGATAGATAGACAAAGAAAAATCGGAGATGCTTTTAACTGGAATTTTTTAAAGCTACATAAAAGCGTTGATAATTTCCAAAACAAACTAAAATTTAATATGCCTTGTGATTGTACTATAACATACACACCACAAATAAAATTTTAAATTGATGTAGGTGCATTTATAAAAATGTGCCTACATTTTTTTTATTATCAATCTGGTAATAATTGGTATTTGCTGCAAATGTGCAAAATTGCATTATAAGGCGTTTTAAGACGACCTAAACCAAAGGAATATAAATCACCTATAAATAAACAAAAGCCTTTAAAGGGCATTTCTGAGCGAAAGAGAACACATTTAAAGAAGGTATAGAAAATGAGTGCAGAAAAATTACTACCATACGAAAAAATAGGATTATCCATTGACGAGGCGGCGGAATATGCCTCGATAGGTCATCACAGATTAAGAGAAATAATAACTGAAAATCCCGACTTGGATTTTGTTATACATAAGGGTAAACAAATTATTATTAAACGTCCATTGTTTGAAAAGTGGATTGAAAGTGTTAAGTTCATTTAACGACAATATTTAAACTATTTAGTTTAATTTTTAATATTTGCGTATTGACATTTATTTAAAAAAGTTGTAAAATACTATTAAGGTTATTGTTTTTGTCAATGCGCTTGCTTAGAAAGGCAGGTTCATTATGGCACAAATCAGAAAAGATAAAAAGAATCGTAATTTAAGAAAGGGTGAATATCAATACCCCAACGGGCGGTATGAGTATTCTTTTACAGATGCCACGGGCAACAAACAAAAGGTTTATAGCTGGTGTCTGGTCGAAACGGATAAACCGCCAAAGGGTAAGACTTGCGACAAGTGTTTAAGACTTCTCGAAGAAGAGATAACAGAACAGCTTAAAGAGGGCGTGAACGTCCTGAAAGCTAAAAAAATAATTATGAATGACCTTTTCGACAAGTATGTAAGACACAGCAAAAAACGCAAAGAACACACAAGAGCATCATATTGTAGACTTTGGGATTATCATATATCCCCCGTTTTCGGGAAACGAAAGGTTAATACTATCTCTTGGCAAGAAGTCAGCAACTTTTATTTTTCAATAGTCGATGATAAAAAACTGTCAATCGGAACACTTGAAAGAATTAACGCTGTTTTACAAGTCGTTTTCCGTGCTGCTGTACAGCGTGAAAAGGTAATAGCGGTAAGCCCTGCGGCAGGTGTGTTGACCGAAGTTAAACAATCAAGAAGTGATGTAGAGGAAATACAGCCAACTATCCGTAAAGCCTTAACAGACGCAGAGAAAGAGGCTTTTATGGCGGCTTTAAGGTCAAAGCCTTATTTAAAGCATTGGATTCCGATGTTCGTTGTATTTCTTGGAACTGGCTTGCGTGTTGGTGAATTGGGCGGCTTGACTTGGAATGACATTGACTTTGAAAAAGGCGTTATCAATGTAAACCATTCGTTAGCGTCTATTCAAGACCCCGAAACAGGCAACTATTATTATGCGATGACCACGCCAAAGACAAAAGCAGGTATCAGAGAAATCCCGATGCTTGACGATGTGCGGGCGGCATTGCTCGAAGAAAAAGCAAGGCAGGAAAAGAAAGGCGGTTGTAAAGTCGAGGTTGACGGATTCAGCGGGTTTGTATTTATGTCAAGAGATAGGACGCTGATGAATCGTAATCTTGCAAACGATTGTATCTATAGAATCGTAAAGATGTATAACGAGGAAGAAGAAACGGCAGCAAAGGCAGAAGGCAGAGAACCTTTTATTATCCCCCGTTTCTCCGCTCATTGTCTGCGTCATACTTTTTGTGTTTGGCTTTGCGAGCATACAACAAACATCAAGCTAATACAACAGATTATGGGACATTCCGATATTCGTATTACAATGAACATATACAACGAGATTACGAGCGACAAGCAGAAAGAGGCTTTTGAAAAGCTGAATAGTTGTTTTAAGGCTTGACCGTATGAAAAATTTATGAAAAATGGCGGCAGACGAAACGGAAATTTTTAAAGAGTTTAGGAAAAATTTAGGAAAAGTCAATGGAAAAATCTTCACTTTACGCATCTGCAAACCACAATATATTGCGTGTTTAACCGCATTTATACACTACATATTGTGGTTAAATTTAAACCTATGCTACACATGATTGAATG
>Ga0326513_10000759_pt1 | contig 27367 bp, 34 predicted proteins | sample 2_2465_0518_D_FD_203654 | JGI IMG/M metagenome (GOLD analysis project Ga0326513, IMG submission 203654) | Bovine rumen microbial communities from UC Davis, California, United States - 2_2465_0518 | ecosystem: Host-associated > Mammals > Digestive system > Stomach > Rumen | place: USA... | reverse complement strand
AATGCCATTTTATTATCCTCCAAATATTTTTAGGGAGGAAACAAAAGAAATTATGTCTCCTCCCTTAATTATAATTTTTAAACTGGTGTATAAGTAATCTCAAATATTGCTACAACTTCAGCTGTAATTGTAACATCATTATTTTTAACTGTAAGTGTATTAGAACCATTATAGTTTATAATAGCTAAATACTTTGTAGTAGCACTTACTGCTGAAGTAAAATCAATAAGTGTTACATCACCACTAATATTAGGTACTACTTTATCTGCAACATCAATATTCTGTATATCATCTACTATCTGATATGCTTTCATACCTGCATATGAAGCTTCATCTCCATCTACTCCAACACCACTATAAACCTGCTCATAATTCTTACAAGCTAATATGTTATCTCCTTTATTATCTATAAATACTGGTGTATTAGTAGCTGAAAGATTAAGTTTTACTGTTCCACCATTGTTAGCATAAATTTCAACAGCCTTATTAACAAGTGACTTCATAACTGTTTTTGAATCAATATCACCAGTGTGTGTTCCTGTTGAGTCTGTATACTCAAATGTACCAATACTTGAACTAATTGCACTTAGTTTACTTCCATTCCATTTAATGTCACCATTATTTCCACTATAAACACTTATTTCAGCACCTGCAATATTAAACTCTGTTATGATTTCTTTTGCACCACTGTATTCTACAGTATCACTTCCATTTGTAATTGTTAATTTAATATTATCTACATTTTCATAATCATGACATTCTAATGTTTCACCATCAACTCTAATACCAAGTTTTATAGCTGGATTTGTTCCAATTACATCTTCAGTATTATATATAGTAATATTGTTATCATTACTATCAAGTGAAATTACACATGTAGGTTCAACTGATTTATCTTCTATACAATCTAATTTTATCATCTCACATGAATGTTTATTCATAATCTTAATAGATTTATTTGCTTCTCTACCAAGTTTATTACTATAACTTATATTACCATTGTTCTCATCATTGTAATTAAGACTTAACATGGCTTCATTGAAATTATTATTAAGAGTAATTGTATATTCTCTATCTGCCATCTTCTAGTTACCTCCTATAAACTTAAAAAGGCAGTTACTCTTATTAAGTAACTGCCTCTTAATATCACTGTTCAGTTACATTTACTACTAATGTACTTGAACCTACAGGAATATCAACATTCTGTGTCAAGTCAACTGATTGTCCGTTAAGTGTAGCTGTTACTATATCTTCTACATTAGTAGGTGTAGCAACTACTGAACTATTTAAACTTGCACCATCAAATGATTGTGTATCCTGACTTCCATCAAAGCTAGATGTATCAAATCCAGTTATTGACAGTCCTGACAATCTATCCTCTACAGGAGTTGGTTCAGGACTTACTGAAAATTTACAACTGCCTTCATGACTCCTTCCTTCATAACTGTCTTAACACCAGATACTGAAAGGCATCTAATAGCATCCTTGAAGGAATCCTGAAGTCTAAGAGCCTCAAGCTTCTGTAACTGATTAACCTCAGATGTAAACATTGGATGAGAAAGAATAACCTGATCATTATTTCCATCTGTCTGAGGAATATTATTTGAAGAATAAATCTCCATTCCATAAAGCTTTCCTACATAACCTGCCTTGAGTGTATCCTCAGCTGTAGGAGGAGCAATATTGATATAAGGGTCTGCAAGAAGTGCATTCTCAAAATCAGGAGGACATGCAACTCTACGTCCCTCAACAGGAACATTTGCTCTGTCTGCTAAACTCTTAAGCTTAAGAAGAACCTTCTTAGCTGAAGCACCATCAGTAATAGCAATAGGAGTTGTGTCATCTCCATAAGTATTAGCTGATGTAGCTGCACCTGCAATCTCAGCAAATGTAGCCTGATCAAGATTCTCAGCTACCTGTCTAGCCATCTCCTCTGTATACTTAGCCATGAGCTGACCACCATCACGTGCCTGAACTGCATCAACATCATCAAGCTGAACAGCCACATACTTAATATTATTAATATTAAGTGTCTCTGCTGATGTGTTCATATCCTCATAAGTGATGGAAGAACCATCATAAGCCTTAAGTGTAACATTACCAATTCTGTTAATCTTAACAGAACCAGCATAGATTACCTCACCCTGTACATCATGGTTGACAAATGCCTCACCAACCAGTCTAGGACGAAGTGCCATAAGTAACTTTGAATACCAAATTGTTGGAATAAATGATGTAACAGCCATTTATTTTTCCTCCTTATTATCTAAACAATTTTATTTTAAGTTTGGTAACTGAGCAGTGATGTTATCTATATCAGCATCTACTTCAGCCTGAGATAATTTACTAATTTCCTCAAGTGAACTATATACTCTTTTAGCTCCACCAACCTGCTGACTTGTTGACATGCTCTGACCAGTTGAAACTACTTTAGGTTTCTCAAATGAAGAACCATAATTCTTTTTAAGTCTTTCAATCTGTTCATCAAGTCCACCTGTGATATTGTAGTCATCATCCATCTTGATATCATCAGATTTAATTAATGACTTCAAACCAACAACCTCTAATTCATTAGTTATTCCCAATGAATTTATTTTTTCACTAATTGCACGTGACTTTATAACATCCTGTGCCTTAGCTTTAATACTTGTAATCTCATTAGCATGTGTCTCTTTCAACTCTGCTAATTCATCTTCAAGAGGGTTTGGTGCTTCTTTAAGAGTTTTGATCTCTTCATTCAACTTGGTTATATCATCATTATACTTCTTTGTACTAGTATATTCACCTGTACTTACATCCTGAAGTCTTAAACCTTCAGAATCAAATGCTGACATAACTTTGTCATAAGCTCCATCTGTGTCCTTGAGTGTTTCCTTTAAAATTTTCTTCCAATCAGCCATGCTTTTAATTCCTCCTCTTCCGTTTTAAATGACTTGACTGTCATAAGAGTATATGTGTTTTAATGTCCACATACACGACTTATTCTTAATATAATGTAGATATAATCAATCATCATCACAGATTTTTCACATCTACATTATATATATAACATATAGGCTAGTTGTAAGGATTTATTCCTTATTTTTATTAGCATCTTCAATATTCTCTAGTTCACTATAATACTTAGCACGATATTCTTTAATTGAAAGTATTCCTAATTCTACTTCCTTAAGTGCTCTTTCTCTATCCTGAGTAATATCTTCAATTATACTAGCATCAAAGTTAATTGCTATTGGACAATTAACATTATAATTAGTTTTAAACACAAAGTTATTTGCATATATAATTGTTCTCATTAAACTAAGAATTGGCTTTTCAATAGCAAGCTGTTGTTTACAAACATTTCTATACAAATCACTATTCTGTGATATTACTTCTTTTGCTGTCTTTTGTACTCCATCAGATGTAAATTTATAATAACCATGTCCTAATCCAACCTTGAATGAAAGTATGTCTAATGATAAATTAAGTGCTTCACTTAATTCCTTTGAACGTATTGGAGCATCATTATATATAATCATATTCTTTACATCTGCAGGGTCATCTTTTGCATTACCAAAGAAATAAACTTGATTTGTAAAGTCACCATCATCAGGTAATATTACATTTCCATCTTTATCCTTACTAAGTAATGATTTGTGCATATTAACTTTTTTAGCTCCGAATCTTAAGTCACCTCTTAAAGCATTAAAGGCATCATCAACAGATTCTAATACATCAATACTATCTCCATATACACTTGCTCCCATTGGACTCTTAATATCATAACTATTAACCTTAGCAGTTTTAAAACAAATGAACCAAGGAATATCTGACTTTGTCTCAAATTTCTCTAATATACTAGAGTCATTTATCAACATAAACTTGTTATTAATATCTTGTGTTCCTTGTGCCTCCATGTAATTAACTTTATACTTCTTATTGTATATTACATAATTTCCATCTTCTCCAATGACATGTAATCTCAATTCAAGGAAGTAATCATTCTTAATTTGATACTCGTCTATAAATGCAACTTCTTCTATATTACCACAGTTATCCCATGTTAATGGAACTATATTCAAAGCATCATAGCGAGCTATCTTTATTTTTGTATTCTTATCGGAAAGTAGATTTCCATCCATACTAAGTAAGTTCTCTAGTATTACTTCCATAGCTCCAGTACCCAAACCACAAGTTAATTCATAACACTTATTTAACTGTATCCAGAAGTCATTATTACCAAGTATTCCAGACATTTCATCATGACCTAATAGTAATTCATTTACATTCTTATCATCAATTACTATGTTTATATTTTCACTGCATATTAAACCTGCAAGGTCCTCACATACATGTTTTCCCATGAACAACTTTGCTTTCTCATAGCTACAAGATTTAAAACCATTGTTTAAGCCTTTCTGTATATGAAATGTAGGTACTCTTCCTTTGTACCATTTATAACAATTAACTATGTAATTGTTATATACTCCATAGTCAAATGTGAATGTTCTAATACCAAGTCCGTTTATTATTTCTACTATTTTCTTGATATCTACCATGTTAATTGTTTCCTCCTCTTATACTAATGAATCACTTTTTATTACTTTACATATAGCATATCTACAAGTATCAACACTATGGTCATCACCATCAGGTATTTCAGATAATATTTCACCTGTCTTTTTATCTTTTGCATATTCATAACCTGCAAATTCTTGAAATGTGAATGGAGTAAAATCAGGATCAATATATATTCTGTGTAGTGATCTTAACCAAAATATACCTGCATATTTTCCATTTGTTTTACCAAATTTATCAGCAGCTCTTGAATATAGTCCCATGTTCTTTAATTCTTTTATTAGTAAAGGATTTCCACTATCACAGTATATTATTTCTTCTGAACAACCACCAATTCTTATTGCATTGTACAAATCTACTAAACCTGCAGATGGAGGTAATCTTATTTCACCAACACAATATAGGTCATTATTCTTTGAATCATAATACCAACGACCAAAATGATGTGGGTCTTTTCCACCATATGACCAATCAAGACCATTGTATATATCATTATTATTTAATAATGATTTATCAAATTTATATGTATCTAAATTATTAAATACATTAGCCTCACCTGTTCCATTTGTGTCTCCAAGGTACCACCATCTATAAAAATTACTATTATCTTTTTCTCCTTGAAGTATTCTTTTTCTATCAGTTGGAGCTATTTTCTTCCATAAACCAAACCTCTTTAGAATCTTATATGTACAATGACATATACATTGTAATTTTAAATCTGGGTTATCTTCATCACCAAGGTTTGTTTCTTCAAGTCTATATTCAAATTCATAATCATCATATTCTTTTACTTTTTCTATAAGTCTATCATTTTCTTGTGTAAAATCATATAACTTATTTAAAAAACTCTTTTTTCCTTGTAAAGGATTATATGAATAAATAACTGTACAATAGTCCAAACTTCTAGAGAACGTTGATTCTATATCTTGTATATCAAGTTCTGAATCAAAGTTCTGTGTTTCTTCTACCCACAGTGTAGAAAAACCACCAGAGCTTTCTTTAAATGATCTTAATGTCTCAGGTCTATCAGCACCACTACAAAATATAACTATATCTGTTTCTTTTCCTTTTTTATCTAGTAATACAAATTCTGTTAAGTTTTTATTCCACTTAAATTGTTTATCTAACTTCAAATCTAAAATAGCATTTTTTATAGGTGTTCCTAATGCTTGTTTTGATTTATTTGTGTACTTAACTATACACATAGCAGAGTGCCTAGTTTTAACAGTTCTTAGCACAACTAAGGCAGCGGCTACAGTACTTTTACCTGATGAACGCCCACCTTTAAAAACTAATCTGTAAAACTCATTATTTAAACACTTTTTTACAATTTTTCTAAAAGGTTTTAAAAAATAATTAGTAGCATCAAGTTTCACTTGAGTCATCTCCATCATTTATAATTATTGTATCAATATATGTATTACTTGCATCAACAGCCTCATCAGCAGCCTCTTCAATCATTTTGTCAAGACGTTTTGCTTCATTCTCAGCATTTATCTTTTGTATCTCTAACTGTAACTTGTTTAATTCATATTTTTCGTGTATTGCTTTATATTTCTTAAATTGCTCATTTAAACCTACAAGCATTTCATCAGATGTATTCATCTTACTAGCTATTTGTAATATTCTAGTATTTAATACTTCTTCTAGTGCTCCCTCTGGATTATCATAAAATGCAAATGTCCAGGCAGGGTCTGATTCAATAATAAGTCTTGTATTCATTCTCTCAGTTGGTTTATCAAACACTGTTGGAAATCTTTTATGTAGTTCACTATAACAATCATCAAATGTACAATTCTCAAGGTTCTTTTTACACCACCTAATTGTACTAATAATTAAATAATAAACACCTGCTTTCTTGGCTTTATCTACTTTACTTCCAGTATCTACTCTATCAGATGGAACACGAGAAGGAAGTTTATATTTTTCATCTTTAGCACGTGATTTCTTATAACGTGCATAATTTTTATAATCGGACATATCTAAAGGCTCCTTATTTCTATTATTAAACTCCGTATTTTGTTTTCATTCCTATATTATAATTATATAATATGTATTATTTTATGTCAATTTAAAATTAGAATATTGTTTTATTTTACTCAGACCCAGAACTGATGTTCACCTCTGTATATAAATAAAACACCTCAGCTTATTACTGAGGTGTTTTATGCTTTTATTTAGTTATCTAAATATTTTTAAACTAATTCAAATATTAAATAATGTACCTAATTATATTTTTGTATATTCACCATCTATTTCTAGTCCAGTAGTCTCTTGATGTTTATATACACCATTTACATTTGTAAATATTGCATATTCCTTAGTTGACTCATTTTCTAATGCAATATATCCTTCATTAAAATTATACATTGATACATAAGTATCTTTCTTTAATATAAAGTCAACTACTTTATCTAATGCACTAAGTTCTAAGTTAAAAAATTCTTTACTAGGTCTTATTGATTCTATCTTAGACCATGCAGCGAAGTGTCTAAGATTCTGAACTTGATTACAAAGCTCTAAGTTATTTATATTGTTTATCTCTTTAAATATTCTAGGAACTTTATGATTTACTTCAAGTCCTATATAAGTCTCTCTTGTTTCTCCACCATTCTTTATGATATCATCTACAATACCTATAAGTCTATATATAGATAAACTTGATTGTACCATTTTACCATCAGCGGCTCTATAATGTATAACTGTTCTATCAGAATATCTCTCTGAATTAAACTCATATATGCCTATATTTACTTCACCATTCAGCTTAGCTCTACCTGATAATGTTATACACTCACAAGTCTCCATGTTTAATATATAATCAGGCTGTTCTTTACATATAAGTCCTACTCTATCTCCATTAAGTATAATAGTCTTTATTCTACTTACAAAAGTATTTATAGCTCCTGACTCTGTTATGTTATTCTGTACTTCTAATAACATATTTGTGCTATTATCAATATTACCATGTCCATCTGTCAACCCATATCTCTTCATAATTACCACCTCTCTGCCCTTAGGGCTCTCTACTATTTTTATCTATATTTAATATATCATCAAATAATAATCTTGTCAATACTTTTTGCAAATATTTTTAATATTTTTGCAAATAATTATTATTCAATTAAATATTAAATATACTTATACTAAAATAGAGGTCAGTTTAAATGCCTGACCTCTATTTATATAATGATATATTTAATTTATATGAGCTTTATAATTTATTCTTTATGCTTTAGCTTAGCTCCTCTCTTTCTACCAAGGTCTGGTCTTTTACAGTGTCTGTTTACTATATAAACACCCCACTTGACCAAATTGTTTTTAATAGTATTAAAACTAACATCATATATTAAAGCAATATCCATTATGCTTGTGCCTAATTTATATCTGTCTATAATATCTTCTTTAAAGTATTCAAGTTGTTTTCTATTACGTCCTTTTCTTTTATACTGTGTTATATCTTTGTATTGGTAAGCCATTATTATGTTCCTCTTTTCTAATTTTATTAATCATATAATTTATAAGTTCTTCTAATTCATATTCTAGACTACAATCTCTTATTCCTAAATTTAAAATTTGTTTTATATGATAATTATTCTCATATAAATGTAATATTAACTTTCCACACATTCTGTCAAATAATAATTCATGCTTTACATCTTTCTTATCACAAAGTCTATTAATAATACTCACAAGTTCATCAATATCAATCATATTATACCTCCTATAAAGTTTTGTATGAAATATATTATATATATTATTACTAATAATTCTATATAACAGCTAATAAATATTAGTCCAAATACTATAAGCTTTTCTCTGCCTCTTATGTGTATATCACCTGTTAATAATATAGCCTATATAAAACTAAAAATTAATATATCCATATTATTTCCTCCATATTATATTATATATCATGTTTTTATCAATTTTTAACTTGTACTTATCATATTTATCACAGAGTGATAATTGATGTAATAAACCAAGAAGTTGAATATCACTCATAGGTGAACCTTCAGGTTCATTGTTTCTACTTACTTTAATATAGATGAAATCATCTATCTTTAATAAGTCATTTTTTATTTCATATAAATTGTGTAATAATCTATATAAAATATATATTATTACAAATTGTTCATAATTATTAAAATATACTACAAACTTTCTAAATTTACAGTATCTTGTACCATTACTCAAGTCTAAAATTACTTTGTCATTACAATTATTCATGCTTCCTCCCTAATTTCATCTAATAAACTATTTGAATTACTAAGTATCTTTATAAGTCCTGCACGTTCACACATTACTGCAAAACAATATAAACTATAAAATCCTTGTTCCATACAATATAAGTGTATTGCTTCCCATTTTTGTTCTGAGAAGTCTATTACTTGTATATCTATGTTGAACTCTCTAAATAATAAGAAATATAGTTCTATATTATTATTTACTACTCTTTTCATAACTTATACCTCATAGTAGACTTCTTAGCTTGTTCCCATAATAACAAAGCATCTTTTAATTCTTGCTTACTTATTTTTCTTTGTACAATTTCTTCACAATAAGGTTTAATTGCTTCAAATATAAAGTTCTCTTCATCCTCTAAAACACGTTGACTAATTTCTAACATTGTATCTGATATTAAATTATCCATGTTAATTATTCTCCTACTGTTATATTGTTATCCTTCAATCAAAGTCTATATAACTCTAATATTAAACCTGCTGATGATAATATAACACTTATTAAACCTAATTTAAGCATAAATTTAGTATTTAATGGATTTAAGTAAAACCAATATATTAGTACTATTATATTTATTATTATATTTATTATTATCATTTTATGTTCTCCTATTCTTTAAGTAATATATAAAATTCTTGAGCCTGTGTACTATTAATCTATATAAACCTCCCATCATGATATACAACAATGAGAGGTTTATTTTTTTATAAGTATTTATGTAATTTTATTATTAACTGAACAATAAGTGGTGTATGTAGCATCATATTATCTTACCTGCTCATAACTCATTAACTCACCAACAAAGTCATTTGTAATTTCACTTGAAATTTCATTAGAAATTTCATTGTATTTATTATTCATATAGTGAGTAACTTCACCATGAAGCATAAATACTACAAACATCAAACCTGCAATTACCACTAACCAAGTAATAACCTTATTAAGTTGTGTTTCTCTTAACATTCTCTCATAATTATTCATATCTGTACCTCTCCACTCTGCATTTATATCTCTCACTAATTATTTAGTGGAGGTGGGCTACAGCCAATGCAGAAACTGTAGCCCATTATTATGAAAGGAGAATTTCACTTTTAAAATTACTAAATCTTTTCAATTAACTTATTTCTTTTCACATTCTTATCATATAATATTTTTTTCAGAAAATCAATACTTTTTTCAAAAAATTTTTTATAACTTTTTTGAAATAATTTCAAATATAATTATAATTTTTTATACATAGTATCTAATATTTTATTGAGCAATTTCTCTCTATTACTTGAGCTATCAAATACTTTACAGCTTTTCTTATATTTAGTATGTGTATCACAGTCATACATATTGAAGTAATAATAGTCTTTATCATCAGATATAGTTATATATACATGTTTCTCTTGACAGAATTTTCTAATTAACTTATCAAATTTATAGTATATTTCACTTGACATCATATAAACCTCCAATCAAATAGGCACCCACATCTGTAGGTGCCTCAATTATATCAGCTAATTATTTTATTATTGAGCATGTTTTACTCTATCCTGACATTCAGATTTCTTTGCATTGTTCCAATACTTCATGTCTCCAACTATGTACCCAGTAATACGTCTAATACGTTCAAATCCTATACCAAGTCCACGAGTTCTTTCACTTACAACTTTCATGTTATTACCTCCTCTAATATAGAAATAAATTATAATTATATATAATCTTGTGGTCTATATTAAAGTATCTTAACATAATCTAAACAAATCCAACCTGCATTACTCTTTAATTTTCCCCAGTTCTTATTTTTTACTTCAGTAATTGTAAATACACCAACTGGTATCTTTTCTACTTTATCATAATTAGTTCCAGGTCCTTTTCTAATATTTAGGTTATTTATCTCAACTCTAATTCTGAAAGGACAATTATAAGTGTCTGAACTCTTATTAAACTTCTCATAAATTTGTTTACTAAAATTATATCTTTTATCTTTAACGTTATCACTTTGGTCTTTTGGTTTCTCAAACTGTATTAATACAATATCACTACAAACCTTTAAGTCATTACTTGTTTTTAATACTTGTAATACACTTTTATAACTTGTCTCTAATTCTTTATAAAGGAATTCAACTTGCATCTCTGTACTATCAATATAATGATTCTTCTCAACTGCGAAGTTATATAAGTTTTCCTTCCTTGTATGGAAAGTCCACTGTGCTAAACCATATCCTGCTTTATCATGAACAAACATTTCTTTTGTATAATTACCATTGTTAACAGCATCAGTATATGTTTCATCATTATATCCTAATTTGTTTTCATAACTATTCTGAAGGTTATTACTTCTTATTCCAGACTCTGCATACAAATTACCTAATAAACCACAAACACCTTCAGATGTCAATCCCTTATTCAAGAACCATGAATAAATCTCTGAATTAGTCATATTTTTTCTTATTTTTGTAGTTACAATATTATCAGTAGTATCTAACATTTTATTAACCTTCTCTGCTATATCTCCTATTAGATTATATAAGTAATCTCCAGGACATGCTTTGTTAGCATAGTCTCTATGTACTGTCATATTGCAACCATTTAGGTGATTTATTCTATCATTCTTGTTATTACTCCAAACTAATTTTGTGATATTATTTCTATAACAAATATCACAAACAAGTTCTATAAGTCTATTATATACATTATCAGTTACTTTGTATGGATGAAAATTATCACTACTAACTTCAATAGTAATAGCTCTCATATCATTGTCTTTATTACTAGAACACCAAGATCTATCAGCCTCATCTACAAACAATCCTATTCTTCCATCCTTGTCTACACCATAATTACTACTTGCTTTTCTATCAGGTGTCTTAAATATATTTCCTAAAGATTCTATACTTAGTTGACCTGCAGTACAATGTATTGTAATTGTATCAATCTTATGATTTCTTGGTGATGTTTTGTTTGGAGATAAACAAACATATTCAACTAAACTACTATTACTCATATTGTATCCTCCTTTTAAATATCTGCTTAAGGATGTAATTCACCATTATTATCTATTGGATTTTCATCCAAGCTTAAAGCCCTTATCATACAACCAGGTTCACCTAATTCTAACTCATAGCTATATCCATATTCATATATTATGTTCTGTATTTCATCATCATTGTAATATCTATACTGATTATATTGATTATATCTATTATATAATGTACTACTTAATGATTCATAATTATATCCATCTTGATATGTATATTTATATACATCAGATGATATTAAACTAGCTTCATTTAACCATCCATGTTCTATATTATATAAATTATTCTTAGCTGCATTAAAATTAGTATAAACACTACTTGTTACTACATATTCACTTCCATCTACACAGTATGCTTTATATACATTTAATGATTCTCTTCTTACATTTGTCATTAAAATATTTTTATAGTATCTGCAATTTCTATATTGTACAAATGCATTATAATATGTTGAGCCATAAATTGTAGTTCCATCCTCATATGTTGATATATAGTTACTTCCATCATAAATTGAGTCTATTATCCAACCATGACTATTACTATACATTCTACTTGATCTTGCATTACTTAATAAATTATAAATATCATAAGGTACTTGATATTCATTATCATTTGTATCTATTAAATAATAATTATAAGACCTTCTATATTTATTATGTATATATTTATTTTTATAAAAAGTCCAATTATTATTTACTATGTTATTATATTCTATTCTATTTATTAATGAATACTCCTTATAAATACCTATTTTTATATTATTGTTTATATTTCTAGTTACAGTGTAATAATCTTTTCCATCCTTGTATATCTTATATCGTCCAAACTCATATTCTTCATCAGTAATATTGTATATTTTATATCCTCTTGTTTTTACTACAGCAATTCTATTGTTATATACTAAATTATTATCTGTATTAGCTGCTTTATTTACTATTATACCATCAAGCCATTTATCTCCTATATTTAAACTATCAAATACTCTGCTATCTACATAATAATTATAAGTATTATAATTATTACTTGATTCTATCCAATTAAAGTATATTTTACTATCATCATTGTCACTTATACCACAAATCTGACATTTAACATTATGTGGACAATTTAATACTTGCCACTGTATTCCATTTATATCAGTACAATATATTCTTTTATAGTCATCCTCTCTTATACCATCATATATACTTACATTAAATGACATTCTTCTACCATAATATGTATTTATATTATAATTTGTCAAATGCCAATAAGGTATCTTTATTATTTTTACTTCTTTAGTAGCTTCTACTAATGCTTTATATTCTAAATATTCATCATATTCCATCTGCTCTCTAAGTCTACTAAAGTCCCAAGGTGCACCCCAATCAAGTTCACTATGCCAAGGTATATTTTCAGGATGATAAACTTCATATTCATACTCCCAGTAACTTAAAGGTACTAAATTACCAATATAACGCTTTTGTGTTCCAATCCAATCAAAACCATGAGGATTCCTTCCACCACTTATATTTGTTATTAAATAACCCTTATAATTCCAATTCATAATATAAGTATTTAGTAAGCTCTTTTGTCTAGCTAAAAATATCTGTGCACTACTTAAATTCTTTGTTGATTCATCTAAATAAATTTCTAAATTATAATTACTAGGTAACTTTATATTTACAAGTCCATTTCTTAATCTAAATGCTCCAAGTCCAATATGTTCTACACTATCAGGTATATCTATACTATTTAAGTCTCCTAATATACTTAATGCTACCTCATTATAATTCCAACTTACATCTGAGCCTAAATCAAATGCAAAATTTCCTATTGTTTTAAGTCCATTATTTAGATTAACTCTTTCTAATGGTATCATACTTAAGAAATTATCACATATATTTCTAACTGATGAAGGCATACTAAAACTCCATCTATATTTAAAATAATCATAAGGTGCATGCTGCTGTTGACGTACCTGTTCCCATGTACACTGACTATCCTCTAAACATTCAAAATAATCTGTACTCTCATACATATCACTTGAACCCCAAATAGCTCCAAGTCCATTTCCTATTCTATGATATACCCAACCCCAAATAGATATCTGCTCTGTACTCTCTAATCTAATATATAGGTCATCTCCTATTTTAAATGTTACACTTTGATAATTTCTTACATGTCCTGCCATTATTATCTTCCCTCTTTATTTAAACAATATAATCTGTTCTAAACCATATTCTACCAGGATATAAATTATTAGGTGTATCTGTTCTAGGTTCTATATAAGTACCTGTGTCCTGTTGATAATTACTTATGTTTGAACTATTTATTTCTATTTCGTTTCTATAAGTCTTAAACTCTGTTACTCTTATCTGTGTATTACTATTATTAGATATGTATATATACATATCATCAATATACATATCATCAATTTTAAACACTAGTTCATTTTCATAATAGTTTTCATTTTCAAATTTAAAAGTAAAGTTCTTATTAAATGTCTTATTAGCTGATGACTTATGTCCTTTACCTGTTATCTTAATAATATTTAAGTATTCATAATCTGTTTTTACATTATTACATACTATATTTACTTTTAGCTTAATGTAATTTATTTCTTTACTATTATAGTCATCTGTAATATTAAACCTAGCAGTCTCTCCACCATTAAGTACTAATTCATTATTATTTATAGTACCATCACCATATATTGTATGTTCAAGTACATTTACTTCTTCTGACATAAATACTATTTTACTTGTATCTGTTATATCACTTGTATATAGTGCCATATTTTGTTACCTCCAACTATTTATATCTACTATTTAATATGGATATAAAGGAAGAAAAGGAAAAAAAGGAAGAAAAGGAAGAAAACAATATGTTCTCTTCCTTATTTTTGATGTTAAACACCATCTAATACTTCTTCCAAGTCCTCAAAGTTACTTTCATATATATCTAACACTTTATTTTCATAACTACTTGTAAGTGTTACAACTGCTGAAGTATCTACTTCTATTCCATTTAAATTACTTTCTAATACTTCCATATTATGATACATGATTTCATCTGCACTTAAATTATTTTCATAAGTTCTTAATAATGTTAATTTATTTCTAAAGTTTGTATTTAATGTCATTTCAGTTGATATTATTTTATAGTATCCATCTATATTTAAACTTACTCCTTGTACATAAACAATATCTCCTGGTTTAAAATAAGGATTTATATAACCCTCTGCTTGTATCATATTATTCTGGAGTAAAATAAACTCTTTTAATTTATCTGCATACTCTGTTATACCACTTGTATTTAGTATCTTATTTGTAATTTCAAGTACTTCATTTTTTTCTGTCCTTGTATATCTTGTTATTTCATTATAATTAAGTTCCTTTACTCTACCATAAACTGTTAATTTTAGGGGATATAACTGATTTGTAGTAAAATAGATGTCTACTCCACTCTCGTGATAAACAATATCTTTTATGTTATAATTTATATCAATATTTGTAGAATCTGCATTATTGTAGTTACTTCCTAAACTGACATCAATCATATCTATTGCTACAATTTTATCACTTGATGATATTGATATTTTATTTGTACCATTTATAGGTTGATAGTTGTCATAAGTACCTAAATTTTTAGGTATTATATTTACTCCATCAACATATTTTATTTTAAAACCTGAATAATTACTAAGGTTTCCTTGTATACTATTATAACTAAACAAGTTAGTACTACCAGTAAGATTACCTATTGACAAGTTGAAATTATCATCAATTAAACTATCACACTTTATTACTCCAGACCTATCAGCAAATATAAAAGCTAATGTATTATTTATTATATCATTACCAATATCTACAAATTTAAAAGATGACATATTCTTATAATGTATCTTCCAATCTACTATACTTCCTTCAATAACATCAAAAGTACTTCTATCATAAGATATATTGTAATTATTATCACTATTGATATGTGTTATTACATAAACTAAGAAATCACTGAAACTAGAGTCATTATCTATTAGTATCTTATTTACTACTATGTTTTTAATTCTGTTCATTATATTACTACATGTTATTGTTACATCTTGAGATGAATCATAAGAGGCTCCTTCCTCCCAACTGTCAACATAATAAACTCCCATATCAATCTCATAATTGTCATCGGTACTCTCTAACTCTGTACAATATACATAGAGGTGTATCTTACATGTTTCATTCATCATACCATAATAAGCTGATGAACTATTATTACTACAAAGTAACTTATCTTTAGACTTTATATTTAATGTTAATTGACTAGAACCTAAAGAACCTATTATGTTACTCCCAGTATTACAAATAGATTCTTTTACCTTAACACTTGTTATATAATTATCTACACTTTGTGTCGAGTCAATACTATTCTGTAGTGTATAAGTTGACCCATCACTAAAAGTAAATATTAACTTGTCTCTCACTCGTTTTATAATGGATTCCATTTATATCCTCCAAATTATTTCTGTCATATTGCTAGTCAGTTAAAACATTACTTCTATTATCCTGAGCCTCATTAATTAATATAATTTAGGCTTATATGATGGTAATATTACTTCTGAACAAAACTAAATTCAACATTCTCATGAAGTTCATCATAATTAGCTCCACCGTATCCATAACTACTACCAAGTGTTTCTTTATACATTTCAGTTGACCATTTACAATTATTTGTATGACTTGACATAAAATAACCTGTGTATGTTTGTACACCCTGAGGAGTATATGTAGGTACTTTAATAGTACCAAAGAATGAACCACCTTGTAAATATCTTCCCTCAGTCTGATTAAACAATAAGTCATAGTGTGCTTTATTCATATACTTATAAGTCAACTTAATGTTAACTTTTACACCCTTTAAGTCACCCTCATAATCAATATTGTCTGCTAATCTTCCACCATCACTTATATTATTAAATGTAATTACTGGTGGTTCTGTAGGTACAGGGATTGTCACACCATTTATTTGAAAGTTTGTATCATTATCAACAAGTCTGTCATTGAAAAAACTCATATTAACCTCCTTATAAAACTACTTATTATATATTATGTTACATGTATATAATAATGCCTCTACACCGCCCCCGTTTAATTTTGTACAATTTAATTATTATAAATATATAATTAAATCTCTCATACATCTAATACTGAAAACAAACATTTGTTCCATATATGTAACTTTAAAAATATCTTATAAGTATATATTAATTTTTATATAGTATATAAATTAATATAATCATTTTTGACAACTCATTACAATATAAAATATTTTTAATAAAATGTTAAAATTACTATATATTGCTTTAAAATTACTATTACTGTAATTTATAATATGTAGACCTAGTTTATAATTCTAGGTCTACATATTTTAAATTATTGTTATGTCGTTCCAAAATTATAAGCATTTAAACTGTCATTTATAACTTGACCCATTTCTATAAGCTCTGCTCTTGAGTAGAAAGGTTTATTAAGACTACTGAAGTCAATTGTTATATTCTGTGTATTTCCACCTCCACCATTGAGACCATATATCTTATTTGCAAGTATATCCATCCAACCTGTGTTATTCTCAAGTGGTAATATAGCTTCTCTACCTGCCTCACCTACTAAACCAATAGATGGTCCATTTGTTATTCCACCTGTAGCTTTATTAAGCCATGGTATTTTTATACTATTTGCCATTTGACCAATCTTACTATTGTTCCACTCTTCTTTTACTTTTTGTATACCACTAGTAATATTGTCAAATATACCTTTTATCTTGTCCCATATACTCTTAATTACATTATATACAGATTCAAGTCCATTCTTTACTTTAGAACTTATACCTTTAACAATATTTTCTATAGACTGTAAAATACTTGTTTTAAATGTATCAAATACTGATTTAGCCTTTCCTGTAAATCCTGTCCACCATGTCTTTATGTCATTTTCTACACCAATAAGCCAGTAAGCAAGTAATACTGCTCCTGCTGTCCATAATGCCTCTAATAGTGTCCACAACTGTTGTAAATGTTCTTTAGTTCCTCCAAATAGAGTACCGAACCATATGTCAATTTTTGTTTTTATACCCTCAAGCCATATGTCAAATTGCAAGCCTAATACTTCTTGAAGTATTGATGATAACTGTATATCTCCTAATATTCTTCTGACAATATCTCCAATTTTTTGTACTATACCAGATTCTCTAAGCTTATCAAGGAATGAAACAATAGCATCACCTATCTTTGAAAGTTTTTCATCACCACCATTATTAAGCCATTCTATAAGTGTATCAAGTACTGTGTTTGCTATTTCAATTATCCTATTTGCTAAATCACCATCTCCGAGTAATTCAGATATTCCATTGACAACAGTATCGAGTAATCTCTTTATATCACCCTTGCCAGTATCATCAAGATATGCCTGCATATTCTCAAAGAAGGCAGTTACTATATTATTTATTACTGAAAAGTCTATTGAATCAATTATGTTTGTTATTCCATTAAGTGCTTGCTGAATAAACATAACAAGTGAGTTAGCTACATTCTGTGTATCTTCATCTGTCCACTCACTAAATGCCTGTGATATTATCTTAGCTATCATGTTTAATCCTTTAAATACAGGATTTTCTGCTAAGAAATTAACAGCAAATTCAAAGGCTCCTGATATTGTTTTATAAATGTTATGCCCAATTGTCTCTGTATCTACACTGTCGAACATTTTAGCAAAGAATGCACCTATTGAAGTTCCTGCCTGTTTAAAATTAAATTCATCAAGAAATCCTTGTAATGCACTTGCTATTGTGTTAAATACCTGTGCTAGTGAATATCCGAATGTCTCCCAGTTAGATTTACTACTGAACAATCCATTAAAGAACTCTGCAAGTCCTTTTCCTAATGACTCTGCTTTTTCTCTTATCTCGTCCCATGGTACTTTTCTAAGTATGTCTGCAAGTGCATCTGCAAGTCCTGCTCCGAACTTGAAAAATTCTTTGTTATTAAGTAAGTCAAGTAGGTCTTGTAACCATTGAGGAAGTTCCATACCAGGTAAATCTAAACTTCCACCTAAGTCTGCAAGTGCATCAGCTACATCACCTATTCCACCTGCTATGTTATCAAGGTCAAGATCATCAAGGTCATCTAATACATCAATGTCTGATACATTTTTATTTGTATCACTTATTTGAATTACATCATCAAAAGAAAGTGTCTGTCTCTTAGCTTCTTCAATTGCTTTACTTATATCCTTAGAAGCTTTCTTTGTACTCTTACTTGCTGACTTCTGATAATCTTCTGCAGCTTTCTTAGCCTGATTGAATCCATCACTTAAACTGCCACCTATAGAACCAATCTTGCTTGCACCAGACATATCAAAGTGTAGTAGTCTACCAAGTACTTGTAAAATACCATTTACAAAGTTTGCTATAGTAGTTAATACAGGTGCTAATACTGCTAACACATTTCTAGCAAAAGCAGTTATTGTCTGTGACACTCCACTAAATGCTGACTTCATACTTAGTAGTCTACCATTAGTAGTATTTAAGTAAGCAGCATATTGAGCTTGTAATGAACCGCTCTGACTTACTAAATAATTATATCTTTGTGTCTCATTCTCCAATCCAAGGAGTGCTTTTCTTTGATTCTCTGTCATTATCTGATATAATAAACTGCTCTCTTGCACATCACCCTTGAGTGCATTTACCATATCATCACCAAGACTTGTGGCTACACCTGCTATATTACTAAGATCAGCACTATTTATAATATAGTTTGTTATCTGGCTGAACATCTGACCTATTGTATCTATTCCTGATCTTAAGCCATTTATTAAATTTTTAAAGCTTGATGTTATCAAGTTCCATGTCTTACTTCCTAATGCAGATACAAATTTCTTTGTAGAATCAGCTGCTTTATTAAGCCATTCTATATATTTTCCAAGTATCATTACAACTGCTAGTATCCCAGATGTTAAAGCTACTGCTTCAAATCCACCTGACTTCATTAATCTAGCTAGTGTACCAAGTGACTTATTTGTTCCTGGTATCTTAATACTAAGAATGTTTAGCTCTTTTGCTATATTAGTTAATCCTTTTTGTTTTGATGATTCATCCTCTAATGATTTTACTCCATCTTTAAGATTTTTTAAAGAATCCTTTGACTTCTCAATTTTTTGAATGAATTCATCAGAAAGACCTAAATCTTTATAATGTTCTTTAAATTCATCCACTTTTTTATAAAAGTCATCAAATGAATCACTTATGTTATTAAGTCTCTTCTTATAATTATTGCTATTTCTTGGGTCACCAAGTTTATCCATTTTATTTGAAAGATTCTCAAATTCTTTTTCAAGTTTTGATACACTTTCTTTGTATTCTTGCATTTCTTTAAGATTATTTATATAATCTTTTGTACTTTTATTTAATTTTTCCTGTTCTGCATCTGCCTCAATATAGTCATCTTTAACATCTTTCAATGCAGCTCTAGTTGCATTTATTGCTTCATTTAAATCTTTTAGTTCCTGTGTATTTTTAGCTTGATCTATTTTAGGCCTAAAGCTTTCAAATAACTCCTTAATGCCTGGCTCTAAACCTATTAAATCAGTAAATTCTCTCTCAAGATTATCTAAATTATTCTTTACTGTTTTTAAATTACTTACAAAGCCCATATTTGCTTTAGCAAAGTCATTTATAGCACTATTATATAGATTCCTTGCATCTGCAAAGCTTGTTTTAAGTGATTCAGTAGCACTTATAAGAGTAGTTATGTCACCCTCTGTTTTTACATTACCTAACTTTTCTGTTATGTCTCCAGCTATTTCTTTTATGCTAAGTAATTGATTATAAAAAGCCTCATATTCTCCACTTAATTTTATACTAGGATTATAATCTGTTATGCTTTTTAAATCAGCTATTAGACTATCTGGTACAGTTATGTTATTAACTGTATCATTAAGATTATCTGCATAATCTTTTATTTGTTTCATGGCATCAATGTTTTTTGATACATCCATTGTACCATCTATTTTTATACCATAGTCATCTGCTAATTTTTGTAAGTTATCTATAGCTTCTTTGTATTCTTTTTCTGTCTCTACTTCACTAAATTCTATTGGTATTTCAACATCATTTTGTAACAAACTATCAATTAATGAATTAAATTGTGATTTGAGTTCATTTAACCCGTCAGCTTTAACATTTATATTGATATCTTTACTTAAGCCCTGTCCCATTCTTAAACCTCCTTATTGATAAGACCTTGTTCTTTTAGTCTCTTTAACTCCCTCATTTGTTCTATTTGTTTATTAAGATGACTCTTTTTATCTAACTTACCATCCTCTTTAATTTGAGGACACTCTTTTAATTTACCTGCTAGCATACTTCCGAACATGCCTACAAGTTCATAATTACTTTGTAAATCTTGATTTTTATTGTTAATAGCTCTTATTTTAATGCCATCACAATATCTATACATAAACAAAGTATTCATATCACAAAAGTCTCTAAATGATAATATATCATCAACTGTTTGTATTTGATTGTAGAAATTCATAAATAATTGTGTAAATGAACTATTTTTAATTTCTACATTATTTTCTCCATCAGATTTTATTTCTCCAAAAATGTCAGTAAATAAGTCAACTACTGTATCTATATATGTATTATCTTGTATATATTTTTCCATATAGTTACAAGCATCTTCATAATTAAGTTTATTACTTATCATAATTAGGTCTAACACTACATCCATATTGTAATTTTCTAATTCATCTAAGGCATTTATATTTTTCTCTGCTTCATATTCCATTAGCTGTCTTATTGTTAAGCCTTTAATTATCTTCATTGTTATCTACTCCTATAATAAAAGGGTACTAAATACAAACTTAGTACCCTTTTAATGACTTAATACCAAGTCACTTGTTATTATTCTGTTACTTCCTTGTTATCAGGAATTATATTATTTGTAGGAACTTCTTCTTTGTCTGTATTTCCTACTTTAGCTATATCTTCTTTTATATTGTCAAGTGAATTTTCATTTGCTTTAGCTTTTTCAATTGCTTGCATGAACCAATTACTAAATGCAGATTCACCACTTTCCTGTTTTACATTATCATTAATTGTATCTTCTAGCTTATCAAGTAACTCACTAAATGCTTTTCCACCAAGAGGTAAATCCTGATTAAGTATCTTACATAAATCACAATAGCAACCAATAATACCTCTCTCTGGATACTTTCTTAAGAACTCTGTTACTATCTTTTCAGCATCCTCTTCAGAACACCAATTGTTCAATCCTCTTGTAAGAATGATACAATCTTCCATATCAGGTACTTTCTTATAAACAATTAATTTAGTAGTAACTGATAAGTAATTATTATGATTGTCTGTAAGTTCATCATCCTTGTAAATATTATTGAAAGCATCATATACTTTCTTAATATTTCTGTAAGTGAACTTAGAATCATTGACTGCTAAGTCACTCCTTGTAATAATAATACTCATTCTGTTATCCTCCTAATAATAAAATGAATCCCTATTTAGTTATATAGGGAGGAAACAGGTGATAGTCTGTCTCCTCCCATAAACCACAACTTATTCAATTGTTCATGCAGGCAGTGTAATGTGTGAAGCAGCAACTTCAGCTTCCTGAGCAATATTATAAGTAAGTGAACCAGGATCTCCATTTGGAAGCTCCCAAGTAACACTACCAAATGTACCAATGCAAGCATATAGTACTTCCTCAGTAGAACCTGTCTGTCCATCATCATAAGAAATGACAACAATATGTCTCTGATTGCTTGCAGCCTTACTCTTGATAAGGTCAACATCAGTCTTAACATAGTTCTGAACAACTGTAAGGTCATTAAGTGTTGATACTCCGAACAGCTTACCTTTCTTCTTGTAACTGTAACCACCAACCTCAACAGATTCTGTCTCTTCACCAAAACCATTAATGTCAGTAATCTGACCAGTCTTGTCATCTGCTGTGATTGTAAAGTTACTATCTGCTGTCTGAGAACTTGTAATCTCCTGGTAATAAATCTTTAGTCTATCACTACCTGCTACTACAACATCACTGGCAACCGCCTGACTCCAAGGATTAGCCATATTATATACCTCCTGTTTTAATCCTATATTTTTAGTTACTTTATAATAAAAGTTTTTGTAAACTATTTATTATCATGTATTATATATTTTCTAAATACTTAACTAATAAATTAAGAACGACCATCTGATTTCCATCTTTGTTCTTTCCTATAGGTTTAAGGTTTACTAACCTTACATCCTTAAACCAGTACATTGAACTTCTAGGATTCTTTCTTAAATTATTAAGTGTATTTAGTAAATACAACTTGCAATTATCTATGTCATTTGGCTTACTAACTACTGCTATTTGTATCTCACCCTGATACATAAACATTCCACTATAGCTTGTAAGCTCTGTTCTGTAAGTCTCAAATATTCCTACATCACCAGGTTTATCTTCTCTCAAGCTTTGTTCCCAAGTCTTATGATTAGGAACATTGTCAGTGATTACTTGACCTACATCACCATACTCAAAAGTAGTGTCTAACCTATTTCTTATATGCTGAAATAAACTTGTTACTACTTCATCTCCCATGTCTTTATAACCTCATCTCTGCTTGTACTTCTTGTATTGCTATTGTCAAGAACTTTGCTTGTTCTGGAAACTTGTGTCTCTTCCATGTTTGTTCATGGACAAACCAAGCATAAGGACAATCAAACACAACACTACAAGTTCCATCACTGTTATGCACTATCTTACCTGTACTTGCTAAATATCCTGTGTCTTTAGGACAATAATAAATTGCTCTAGCTAATACTGCCTCAGCTACTGCTTCATTTACTACTGCAGTTATTCCTGCTACATCAAGTGCAAAGTCATATTCAACATTTCCAGTTCCCTTGTTATATTGTCCTATAACTCCAAACTCTGCTCCACCTTTAACGCCATACTCCATAGCTATTTGAGCTTCATTTGTTCTAGGAAGACTTTGTACTAAATCACCAATGACCTCACCTACACACCCGTTGACTGCTTTTGTCATGTTATAATAAAAACTATATATGTCATCTTTGTCAACACTTATATAAATATCAGCCATCACTTAAACTCCTAGTTACTTCACATAGGATAAATATCCTGCTTTTTCATCAGACACCCATAAAGCATTGACAGGTGTGCACTCCATTACTACTCTTCCATTTAATTTTGACATTGGTTTTATATACTGTTTAGTCTTATAACAGATTGTACAAGTGGTTTGGTCACCATCATCTGTGTGTACTACTTTAATCTGTCCTTTAAGTCTTAATCCCTTTATTGATACTGGAGGAAGTAAAGGTAATGGTTCATTACTATCTCCAATACCTTGAAATTCCTCGTATGTTATATCTTTGAAGAATTCATCAAACATTATTTTCTCCTATGTCAAATCATAATTAAATTTCTATCTCTGTCTTTCTACACTTATATTATAAATTAAATGCCAGTTTTGTGGTTATAATATTATTTCATCATTGTAATAGTGACTGCCCGAAGACAGTCACTATTTTAGGGAGGATACAAAAATGATACTTATATCTATATAAATACTATTTAGTACTTATATATTATTATGATTTAGTTTGAAACTTAATATCAATAATTTTGAATACAGTTACACTTATTTCAACATTATTCAAATATTTCCAAGTAGGATCATTTATTTACCTCCTAATAACTATATTGTCAACTCTACTAATATATTAATACAGAGAGTGTACATAATAATGTATCCTTATTTGGTATCTTTATACTTCTATATCACAAAACTCTTCATCATTTTCATCAATGGTATGTTTTTCTATTCCATCATCACCATATACATAATTCTGAATTGCTTCATTTTCCTTTAACTGTTTATTCAACCACTCTAAAGCAAATTTAACTAGTTTACTAAAATAATTAAATGTAATTACTTTACTAAATATTGGAAACTTAGTTATAAACCAGTCATATACTAGTCTTAACTTAGCCTGACCTGTACCAGTACCAAGTTCTTTTTCTGCTTTCATAACAGCATACTTCAACCACTCTTTGACTCTCTCTAACTGTTTGTCTGTAGGCAACTTAATAAAACCAAGTATTCTTGCTACTACTAAAGCAATAATAGCAATACCACCAACTATTAAGTACCAATTGTTTAGGATGAAACTAATTACATTACTCATTATCCTACCTCCTCATTTGTCTCTTCTACTTTTATATTGTTAATCTCATTTTGCTTCTCTGCTTTTGTCTCAAAATAACTCTTAGCAAAATAAGGAATAACTGTAGCTATTATGGAAGAAATAAGTAATACAACTATGTTATTTACATTTTCTCCATGATTATAATAAATATCTATTCCTAAATAAACACTTATCCAAAACCAAGCTAATACTTGGTGACGTGTCATCCACACTTTACTGTATTGTTTTTTATTTATTTGTTTATTTCCAAATTCTATGTTTATCTTCATCTCACAAAATCCTCCCAAAATTTTTATTAGATGCTTATATAGCTTTTTACATATATGTAATTATATATTTTTGTATCATGTATCACTTACTTATACTATTTCACTATATGAAATTTATTAAGTAAGTGATACTTAATATCTTTGAGTGACAATTATTCATCAACATAAAATAAAGTTTATAAAATGTTGATTATTATATGTATAATCAAATTAAGGAGCAAGTCCAGTTTTAATTGCAACATAGCCTAATACTAAACCCAAAACAGCCCAAACTATTTTCTCAATATAGTTTTGAACCTTGTCATCATTCTTCTGTCCTGTCTTATCATGTTCTTCAAGTTTTGTAAGTCTTGTCTCATGATTATTTAATACGCTATCTTGAGAGTCTAACTTATTCTTTATATCTGATACATCTCCCTTTATGTCTTTAATATTATCATTTAGTCTATCTGCCATTAAATTTAAGCTATTATCAAAATGCTTTATTATTAAATCCCTTGATTGATCTGCATCTATAAATGCCCTTTTATTTCTCTCACTGAACTGTTGAAACTTAATATCTTGTCTTTCTTCTAACTTTCTTGTCTCTCTCAACATTTCATCATGTACCTCCCTTAATATTTTGTTCTTAAACATTTGTGTGTCCTCCTTAAATACCTAGTATATACTTATAAAAATATTTATCTATAATGTCTTTGTAAGCATCATCATATCCTTTAATTGTTTCAAAGTTTGATATTTCTTTTGCATCTGATCTAAACTTAACCAATGCACCTGAACCATCTTTAAACTCTTCAACACCCATATTTATAAGCTTATTATATTCTGATTCTCCATCAGAGTTATCTCTTATAAGTGTTTTAATACCATTAAGGAGTATACCTAATTTTACTATATCAGGACAATTAACTGTTTCCTGGTTTATATTTCTTGGCCATTCCATTGGTTGTGAATTGTATACTTTACATCCACAATAAAACATATAAATATTTTCAAATAATTGTGTATTTCTATAAATGATAATACTTTTATCATTATCTGATAAATTATTCCAAAGTATGTATTCCTCTTCAGAATTCATAAAGTTATCACTTATCATTTGGTTTGCTTCAGCTACATCAAAGTAACAATTCTGTCCTACAACTAATTCAATTGACATAAAGTTAAACCTCCTATTTTTATACTTATATTAATATAAGTAGTTAGGTATTTATGTCAGACCTAACTCTTAATAAATATATTTTATTACAATATTATATTTATACTATTTGTACCCATGCATTTGAACTAAATACATACTGTGATGTTATTTCATAATATGTATACGAACCAACTGTATGCCCTGTATAAACATACCAATAATCTCCCTCATTATAACCACTTGTACTTGAAGGTGCTACTGTACTATATGTAGGACATATAGCAGAACCATTTACTCCTAATATACTAACACCACTTTTAATATTATTTGCTACTATATTATTATCTATAGTATTTGTTACTGCTTCTACATTTACACTTGTGTAACCATTATAAGGACTTAATGGTGTAAATTCTTGAACACTCACACTAGGTGTAATATTTAAACTTGTACCGTTTAATTTATTTATATCTTGTATAGCATCAGCGTAGTCATCACTACTCATATTTGTAGCATCTACACCCATACTAGTAATTGCATTTTTAATATTATTTAAGTTTGTAATAGCTCTACTAATTATCTCACTTGTAGTTTGACTTAATGCCATTTTATTATCCTCCAAATATTTTTAGGGAGGAAACAAAAGAAATTATGTCTCCTCCCTTAATTATAATTTTTAAACTGGTGTATAAGTAATCTCAAATATTGCTACTACTTCAGCTGTAACTGTAACATCATTATTCTTAACTGTAATTTCACTAATATCATTATAGTTTATAATAGCTAAATACTTTGTAGTAGCACTTATTGCTGATGTAAAGTCAATAAGTGTGTTTCCGACATCAGATATTATTTTATTT
>Ga0326513_10000756_pt1 | contig 27473 bp, 44 predicted proteins | sample 2_2465_0518_D_FD_203654 | JGI IMG/M metagenome (GOLD analysis project Ga0326513, IMG submission 203654) | Bovine rumen microbial communities from UC Davis, California, United States - 2_2465_0518 | ecosystem: Host-associated > Mammals > Digestive system > Stomach > Rumen | place: USA... | reverse complement strand
ATGCGCTTGATCGGATTTTTGACCAATGTGAGGAAATAGAGGCGCATCTGCCGAAAGGCGATCCTGACAGAACTGGTTACAAAATGTATCCGGACTATATGACAGTGTGGAAATATCTGCATCAATTGCCATCAGCAGAGCCTGAGAGGAAGACAGAAAGGTGGATTCCTTGCAGTGAACAGTTGCCAGAAGGCATAAGACCTGTGATTGTCACATGGAAGAATACAGACCCTAAATCGTACTATCAGTACATTGTCGGGAAACACTACACGGGAACTGCTTGTTACAAGAATGGTAAATGGTACTGGTACTCAAGCACTACGGAAGACATGCTTGCAGAATATGGTCGATATGATTCCGAAGAATTTGACGAAGCCATTGAGTGCATTGCATGGATGCCGTTGCCAGAAGCCTACGGAGGACAAGAAGATGAGTGAGTTGGTGCGATACAGATTCTGCACAAGGGCTATTGAAGACTTCCGACCGCTTGTTGACATGAAACCTATCGGGATGCCGTGGTGGTGTACGGGGTTTGCTCACGGACATGTGACAATCGTGTGCTATCTGCCAGAAAACGAGCCGCTTAAGAAATATTGGGATGATGCCTTTGATATTCATGAAGAGCATGTAGACGAGATTGTTTACACGGACAGATTCAAGAAACCTGAGTGGTTAGGAAGGAGCGAAGATGGACGCGGTTGAGTATTTGAAAGCACGGATAAGAATGTGCAGAAGTTATTCGCCTTGCAGCGATTGTCCGTTAAATAATAATTGCACAAATGATGAAATAACCGACCCTTTGACAGTCATTGAAGCGGTTGAGCGATGGGCGAAGGAACACCCGGCAAAGACAAGACAGGATGAGTTCATGAAGATGTTTCCGAACGTGCATACATACAACGGCGTTATCGTTATCGCACCATGCACCATTGACAAAAGTATTTATGGAACAAAGTGTATTCATTCGTGCGATGAATGTACAAGGAAATACTGGACGGAGGAAATCGAATGAAAAGCGATAAGTGGATCATGGTCAGAAAGACATACAGAGGAGATGGAAGCCGCACAATCCGATATGAATGCGGGGACATGGCCATCGAATCGAGGAAGATCGCCGTCCCGCACAGCAACGAACGGGGAGGCTTCTGGAACTATACAAGCTATTGGCTCATTCTGCCGGATGGGACGGAGAAGGGATACCACACCATGAAGAACGCAAAGGCAGCCGGAGAAGCTGCGCTCGAGGAGTCAGCAAAATGATAAACGTGTTCACGGGCGGAGACTTCCAGATATACTCTACCGTCCACTATATGCTATGGGCCGCCGGCTTCCTTCTGTGGCTGGATCTGGCGGTGCTGCTATTATATCTAAAGGAGGTCGATTAGATGGTTATGCTACATTGGGCCTGGCTCTTCGCCGCCTTCGTTGTCGGGACATGGATGGGCGCCTTCCTCATGGCGCTCATCAAAGCTAAGAATCCGGATTTTCACGATGCCGAGGACATCCAGAGCGGGGACGTCATCGTGAGAGATCCGGAGGACCCGCGCCGGATGTCCAGGATCACGATGGACGGGAAGATGTATATGTCCATAGACGGAGGACACAGCTGGAGGCTTTACGCTTACCTGCCGGAGCTTGAGCACAGGGAAAAGGAGGGCGGTGATGAGACTTGACTTTTTCATCCCGGGAGAGCCGCCGACGGTCACGGCGCAGGAGAAAGGTCTGGCGACGCGACAGATCTGGCGAGGAGGAAAGCTCAAGACGGTGCCGTTCGCTTACGAGACGCCGGAGGTAAAGCGCATCCGGGAGCTGTTCGTCTGGCAGCTTGGCGCACACAGGCCGGAGAGTGAGCTGGATGGTCCGATCAGGATGATCACCATCTGGACATGGCAGGCCACGAAGACGCACAAGCCAGGCACGTACAGAGACACCAAGCCGGACACGGACAACATCATCAAGCTTTTCAAGGACACAATGGCTGACTGCCACTTCTTTCCGAATGACAGCCGGGTCGCTGACGAAAGAACGATCAAGCGCTGGGGCACGCGCCCAGGCATCCGGGTCATTCTGGAGGAGATCGGGAAGGGAGCAGGCGATGGCTGCGAGGAAGTCATGGATCGGCAGCAGAGCGAGGACGCTGGCGGCTCAGCACTGGTATGATGTTGTCGAGTACGAACACCAGCCACCGAAGTGGCGGCGGGGCTTTATGTCCCGGGAGCAATTCGTCAGGATGTTCCTCGCCGACCAGAAGGCGCGGCAGCTGATCAAAAGATTCAGGAGGGCAATGGATGAAGATAGACAAGGCGAAGCTGACGCGGTGCCGTGAGCTCAGGGAAGAGGTGGAGCACGCCGAGGAGCGGCTGTTGGCCACACAGCCGTCGATCTCCGCAAGGCTCGACCCGACGCCCAGGGGAACGAAGACCAGCCACCCGACGGAGGACGTCGCACTGGATCGGGTCAGCATCGAGGAGCTGATGGTGGAGATCATCGAGGAATACAGACAGCTCAAGGCAGAGATCGCCACAGCCTGCCGGGAGATCAAGCCGACATATCGGGAGATAATCATATACAGATATGTTGATGGTCTGCAGTTTGATGAGATCGCTCTGAAGCTGCACTACTCCGAGGATTACATCTACCAGCTGCACCGCAAGGCGGTGGCTGCCATAACAGAGTAACTATCCCAGTAAAACTCAGTTACGGCTATGTTATACTTTAGGAGGTAGAGCATGTTGAAGCCTCCTGCAAGGAATGAACCGAGATTAGACCCAGCGGCAAGCTGGGCCTTTCTCGTTATGAGGAGGACAGCATGCAAGACTATGCGACATACTTTTACAGCTCGAAAGCCTGGAAGGATTGCCGGGCCGCGTACAGAAAAAGCAAGCGCGGCCTGTGTGAAGTCTGCCTCAGTGAGGGGCGGATCACTCCGGGCGTCATCGTGCACCACAAGATCCACATCACACCGGAGAACATAAACGACCCGAACATTGTCCTTAACTGGGACAACCTTCAGCTGGTCTGTCGTGACTGCCATGCGCAGATCCATGACGCAAAAAAGCGCAGGTATCGGGTGGATAATTACGGACGCGTTCTCCTGTGACGCCCCCCCCGTGCGCGAAATGCGTACATTTACGGGGCACCGATGCGGGGAAGTCGAGAAGAACTGACCGAAGTTCCCGCGTATTTTTGGAAAGATAGGAGAAGATGATGGCGAAAATTGCCGAAGTGCAGGAAGTAAGCCTGAGTTCCCTCGTGCCCTACGAGAGGAACGCAAAGATTCACGGACAGGAACAGATCGAGAAGCTGAAAGCCAGCATCCAGGAGTTCGGATTCCTGACTCCGTGCCTGATTGACAGGGATAATAACATCATTGCCGGCCACGGACGGGTCATGGCAGCAAAAGAGCTCGGGATGAAGACAGTCCCGTGTGTGTATATTGAAGGGCTGACTGAAGAGCAGCGGCGTGCATATATACTCGCAGATAACCGGCTCGGTGATCTTGGAAGTTGGAACATGGAAGTGGTGAATGATGAGTTATTCGATCTTTCCGAGTCATTTAGCTTTGATGTATCTCTTACTGGATTCGACATACCTGATTCTTCATCCAACTGGTTCAGCGAACGCGAGAGATTTGATAACTCACGAGAAGAAGGAAACACGGAATACAATGAATTCCTCGAAAAGTTCGAGGAAAAGAAAACCACAGACGATTGCTATACTCCAGACAATATTTACGAGGTAATCGCTAAATATGTCGAGGATCGCTATAAGACAAACCGAAAGGACTTTGTCCGGCCATTTTATCCTGGTGGTGATTATCAAGCCGAGAAATACAAGAAGAACGATATAGTCGTCGATAATCCTCCGTTTAGCATACTGGCAGAGATAGTAGATTTTTACGTTGAAACTGGAAGACGGTTCTTTTTGTTTGCTCCTGGTCTTTCTACAATTTGTTATACTACGAGAAATGGGGTCGCAACAGTCTGTGTTTACGCAAGTATAACATACGAAAACGGCGCAAGCGTCGCAACTTCATTCCTGACAAACATGGAAGACGACGACATCGTTGCCATCACAGATCCGGATCTCTTCAAGGCTATTGATGCAGCAAACCAGGAGACTCTAAGCAAGATTCACAAGAGTCTCCCAAAGTATGAATATCCTGTTCACGTCGCAACAGCAGCAAAGCTTGGGTATCTCGCTAAATATGGGCAGGCATTGACAATCAAGCGATCGGACTGTGTTTTCATACGGAAACTTGACGCACAGGACGAACAGGACAAGGCCATATTTGGAGGAGGTCTTCTTCTATCCGAAAAGGCAGCCGCCGAAAAGGCAGCCGCCGAAAAGGCAGCCGCCGAAAAGGCAGCCGCCGAAAAGGCAGCCGCCGAAAAGGCAGCCGCCGAAAAGGCAGCCGCCGAAAAGTGGAGCTTGTCCGCAAGAGAGTTAAACATAATTTCAAAGCTTGGCGGTGAATGATATGCAGAAGCAGATGACATTGCAAGAGCAAGCGAACAAGCTCCTTGAGCAGGCACAGGAGCGCGGCGTCTCTTCGAACTTCTTCTTCGTGACAACATTCAAACGCTACCAGGTACAGATGAAGATCCTCTCCGATCTGGAGAAGGCCATCGAAGAATACGGAGCAACGGTCACAAAGGAATACGTCAAAGGACGCCAGAACCTGACAGCCAACCCGGCAATTACAGAATACAACAAGACAGCAACAGCGGCGAATGGAACAGTATCGACGCTGATCAATATCATCAAGACGCTATCGGATGAGGATGCAGGAGGCAGCAAGCTCCAGAACTTAATCGCTGCGCTGAATGATGAAGAATGAAAATTATATTTACACATACCATCAAGCAATAACGAACGGATCAGCATCTGTCGGCAAATGGGTGCGCCTTGTCTACGAGTACATAATACACGGACTCGAAGAGAAGGCGTTCTTTTATAACCATAAAAAGGCGATGGCGGCGATCACATTCATCGAGACATTCTGCCGGCACCATGAAGGGGCGCTCGCTCCAGGACTGATTAAGTTGGAGCTGTGGCAGAAGGCGCTCCTCTCCGCCATCTTCGGGATCGTAGACGGAACAGGTGTGAGGCAGTTCCGCGAGATCTTCCTCGTCGTAGCCAGAAAGAACGGCAAGACGCTACTCGCGGCGGCCATCGCTGCATACTGCACGTTCCTCGACGGAGAATATGGCGGCAGGATATACTTCGCGGCCCCGAAACTGGAGCAGGCTGCGCTCTGCTTTGATGCTTATCACCAGATGATAAAAAAAGAGCCAGAGCTCGACCGAATGGCGCAGAAGCGCAGGACAGATATCTATATCGAAGATAGCAACACAACAGCAAAGCCGCTGGCCTTCTCCGCAAAGAAGTCCGACGGCCTTAATATATCTCTCGGCATCGCAGACGAATGCGCAAGCTGGCACGGCGACCCTGGCCTCAAGTTTTACGAGGTCATCAAGTCATCATTCGGAGCGAGAAAGCAGCCGATCCTTCTCGCCATATCAACAGCCGGATACGAGAACGAAGGCATCTATGACGAGCTGATCAAGAGATCAACGCGGTTTCTGCTTGGCGGAAGCAGGGAAACCAGGCTTCTGCCTGTGCTCTACATGATCGACGACGTCGAAAAATGGGACGATATAAACGAGCTTAGAAAAAGCAACCCAAACCTCGGAGTGAGCGTCACCGTCGATTACCTGCTTGAAGAGATCGCCATCGCAGAAGGATCAAGATCAAAGAAGGCCGAGTTCATAACAAAGTACTGCAATGTAAAACAGAACAGCTCCCTCGCCTGGCTAAGCACGCAGACAGTGGCCAAGGCCTGCGGTGACCAGCTGCGGCTTGATGACTTCCGCGAGTGCTATGCCGTCGCCGGCATCGACCTATCACAGACCCGGGATCTGACGGCCGCCGTGATCGTGATCGAGAAGGGCGGCGAGCTCTATGTCTTTGCCAAGTTTTGGCTTCCCTCTGAGAAGATCGAAGAAGCAACCGAGCGGGACGGCCTACCATATCAGATTTATATCGAACGCGGCCTGCTGGAGCCATCCGGCGATAACTATGTTGATTACCACGACTGCTTCAACTGGATGCGGTCAATGATCGAGACCTATCACATATACCCGCTGAAGGTCGGCTATGACAGATACTCGGCGCAGTATCTTGTCCAGGATCTGACCGCTTACGGCTTCCAGTGCGACGATGTCTTCCAGGGCGAGAACCTGTACGGAGTCATCCAGGAGACCGAGGGCCTGCTGGAGGATGGCAAAATTCACATCGGCGACAACGACCTGCTGAAGGTGCATTTATTGGACTCCGCAATCAAGATGAGCCAGGAGCGCGGGCGGGGCAAGCTGGTGAAGGTGCAGCCGTCGCGTCACATAGACGGCACGGCGGCACTGCTTGACGCCATGACTGTGCGTCAAAAATGGGCGGGCGAGATTGGCCCGCAGTTACAAAACATGAGGTAACAGAATGGGACTTTTTGAGAAGATCTTCGGATCAGCTCCGAAGCCACGGGGACGGGACAACGGCGTCTTCAAGATGCTGACCGGCTACGCTCCGGCCTTCCACACATGGCAGGGCTCGATCTATGAGAGCGAGCTGGTGCGGGCTGCGATCGGCACCATAGCGACACACATCTCAAAGCTCAAGGTCGAGACGATGGGCGCAGCACGGCCGGCACTCCAGGCAAAGCTGAAACACGGCCCAAACGAGTGGCAGACATGGGGGCAATTCCTATACAGGACGGCCACCATCCTCTACACGCACAACACGGCCTTCATCGTGCCGGTGTTCGACCGCTTCGGAGAGCCTTCTGGCATTTACACAGTGCTGCCAGACAAATGCGAGGTCGTGGATTATGGCGGGGTGCCTTATCTTCGTTATCACTTCGCTGACGGAAAGGCCGCAGCTGTTGAGCTCATGTACTGCGGAATCCTCAACCGGTTCCAGTACCGGAACGACTTTTTCGGAGAGTCAAATCGTGCGCTCATCCCGACGATGGACCTGATCCATATCCAGAACCAGGGCATCCGGGAGGGCGTGAAAAACTCCGCCTCCTATCGCTTCATGGCGAAGATGAACAACTTCTCCAACACGGAGGATCTCAGGAAGGAGCGCCAGCGGTTCACCAAAGAAAACCTGAGTTCCGAAGCCGAGGGCGGCGGCCTGCTCCTCTTCCCGAATACCTACACGGACATCCGGCAGGTGGACGTCAAGCCGTTTGTGATTGACGCCGCACAGATGGCAGCCATTAAGGACAACGTCTTTTACTACTTCGGTGTCAACGAGGACGTCCTTCAGAACAAGGCCTTCGGAGATTCCTGGAACGCGTTCTATGAGGGCGCCATCGAAGCCTTCGCCATCCAGTTCTCGGACGTGCTGACCAAAATGCTGTTCACACTCCGGGAGCAGACGCAGGGCAACCGGGTGATGGCAACATCCAACCGGCTCCAGTATATGAGCAATGCGGACAAGCTGAACGTCAGCGCCCAGCTGCTCGATCGGGGCATCATGAGCATTAACGACGTCCGGGACATCTGGAACCTGCCGCCGGTTGAAGGTGGGGATGTCCGAATCATCCGCGGCGAGTATTACGACGCCAACGCAAAGCTGGCAGAGGAGGATCAGAATGAGCAAGGGAATAATTAACAAGCTCGCAGAAGATAGACAGTATAGAGACATTGATCTCAGCCGCATCGAGCACCGGACTGACCAGGTGTCTGGCGAGAAGATCGTCGAAGGATATGCCACAGTATTCAACCAGAGATACCTGCTCTGGAGTGAGCCGGGCTTTGAGGTCTGGGAAGAGGTCGATAGCAATGCTTTCGCCGAGACCGACATGAGCGACGTGATCATGCAGTACAACCACGAGGGCCGGGTCTTCGCCCGTGTGTCGAATGACACCCTCGAAGTCAAACCGGACGAGATCGGACTGCACATCACCGCCAGGCTCGGAGGCACCGAGCTGGGCCGCCAGATGTACGAAGAGATTCAGGGCGGCTACACCAACAAGATGAGCTTCGGCTTTACTGTGGGCGAGGATCAGCGCATAGAAAACGAAGACAGAGAGACCGGAAAGGTCACGATCCTGAGGAGGATCACCAAGATAACCAAGTTATATGATGTGAGCGCCGTTTCGCTGCCTGCGAACGATGCCACTTCTATATCTGCCAGATCTTACAGCGAGGGAGCCATCGCTGAGATCCGCGAGGAGGTCGCGAAGCGCGAACAGCGCGAACGGCAGAAGCAAAGAATCCGCATATTAACGGAGGTACAAAAATGATCGAATTAAAAACCGCATCCGCCGCCGAGCTTGAAGCCCGCAAGGCTGCCATCGCTCAGGAAGTGGAGGCCGAAGACGCAGATCTTGACGCCCTGGAGGCAGAGATCCGCAGCATCAACGAAGAGCTCGAGACCCGCAAGGCCGAAGAAGCCAAGAAGGTCGAGATCCGCAAGGCCGTCGCAGAAGGCGAAGGCAAAACCATCGAAAAACTTCCTACTGAGGAGAGAAAAGAAATGACTAACGAAGAAATTCGCAACAGCAAACAGTACATCGACGCTTATGCCGAGTATGTTAAGAGCGGCGACGACAAAGAAGTCCGCGCCCTGCTGACCGAGAACGTAGCGAACGGCACCGTGCCCGTTCCCGAGTTCGTTTATGAAATCGTCAAGAATGCCTGGGAAAAAGAAGGCATCATGTCCCGCGTTCGTAAGTCCTACCTTAAGGGCAACCTGAAAGTCGGCTTCGAAATCAGTGCAGACGGCGCTTATGTCCACACCGAAGGCACCGCCGTGACCGAGGAAGCTCTGGTCCTTGGCGTTGTTGAACTGATTCCCGCGACCATCAAGAAATGGATCTCCGTGTCCGATGAGGTCATGGACCTGCGCGGCGAAGAGTTCCTCCGCTACATCTACGATGAGCTGACCTACCGCATCGCGAAGAAAGCCGCTGACGAGCTGGTCGCTAAGATCGTAGCCGCCGGCACCGCTTCCACCGCCACCGCTGTTGGCCTGCCCAAGATCACCCAGACCACCATCGCAGTCGGCAACATCGCCGCCGCCCTTGGTAACCTGTCCGATCAGGCCGCTGATCCGGTCATCATCATGAACAAGCTGACCTGGTCCGCTTTCAAGGCCGCCCAGTATGCTGCCTCTGTTCCTGTTGATCCCTTCGAGGGTCTGCCTGTCCTGTTCAACGACAGCCTGCCCGCATTCTCTGCGGCGACCACCGGCGTCGTTTACGCTATCGTCGGCGACCTTGGCGAAGGCGCTCTGGCGAACTTCCCGAACGGCGAAGCCATCCAGATGAAATACGACGACATGACCCTGGCCACCAGCGACCTCGTGAGAGTGATCGGCCGCATGCCTGTCGCCCTGGGTGTTGTTGGCCCGAACGCATTCGTAAGAATCGCCCACTAAGGCGAGCCGCTGCTCTACCAAACAGGAGGCTGCCGCTATGAAGATTTTAATTTGTGTGCCCTGCATGGATCAGGTGGCTGCGCAGTTTGCCCAGTCCCTGGCGATGCTACGGAAAGACGAAGAGGAGACCTCGGTCATGTTCGAGATCTCCTCTTTGATTTATAACGCAAGGAACCACATGGCCGAACAGTCCGTGAAGATGGACTTCGACGCTACACTCTGGATCGACTCCGATATGGTGTTCGATCCGATGCTTCTCTCCGATCTGCTGAAAACCAGAAGAGAGACCGGCGCGGAAATCGTGACAGCCGTCTGCTATCGCAGAAGGCCGCCATACACTCCGACGATCTTCAAGAAGCTGGACATCCACGAGGACACCCAGACGGCAGACTTCGAGGAGTACGGCATCAACGAGCTTCCGAAGGAACCCTTCGAGATAGAAGGCTGTGGGATGGCTGCCACGCTGGTCGATACATCAGTCTATCTTGATGTACTCTCCAAGTACGGCAGCTGTTTCTCTCCTATCGGGAAAAACGGAGAAGATGCGGCTTTCTGCTGGCGGGCCCGCGAGTGCGGGAACAAGATCGTCGCAGATCCTCGCATCCGGATCGGCCATGTCGGTCAGATGATCGTCTACAAAGAGATGTGCAAGGCATACGCGGAAAGCAAAAAGAACGGAGGTGTCTGATGCCACAAGTCACAGCTGGCCTGATCGCGCAGGCAAAGAAGGCCCGCCGGATCACGACCACCGCCTATGATGACGAAGTCACCAGGCTGCTGGAGGCTGCGTTTCTTGATCTTGGCGTCGCGGGCGTTGAGGTGCCGGAGCAGCTGGATGCTCTGGTCACCCAGGCGGCCATCACCTACTTCATGGCCAACTTTGGAGAGCCGGAGCACTACGACCGCCTGAAGGCGTCCTATGATGAACAGAAGGCGCAGCTCTCAATGACCACAGGATACACCGACTGGCTGGAGGCATAAGATGACCAGAGACGTAATGATCACGCTCATCACACCGGTGACGATGACGGACGAGTACGGCATCCCTCAGCCCACGGCCGAAGAGCGTGTCAATGTCCTTGCTGGGTGTGAGTCCGTGAGTGCTTCGGAGTTCTTCGAGGCCGGAAGGAACGGACTCCGCCCTGAGTTTCGGTTTACCCTGTTTTTTGGAGACTACGACGGCCAGAGGATCGTCGAGTACAACGGCCAGCAATACACGGTATACCGGACGTACATGGGCAAGAGCGACAACGTGGAGCTTTACGTCCAGCAGAAGGGAGCGACTAATGGCTAAGACAGCCGGCGACAAGCTGAGCGCCGACATCCAGAAGATCCTCGCCGAATACGGGGAGACACTGGACAAGGATCTCGACGCTGTCACGAAGAAGATCGCCCAGAAGGGAGCGAAAACGCTCAAGGCCGTCTCGAGGTCAACCTTCGGAGGGACCGGCAAGTATGCCGGCGGCTGGACAAGCCAGACGGAGAAGCGACCGCTCCACGCTTCGGCGGTGATCTACAACTCGGCAGCTCCCGGCCTTGCGCATCTGTTGGAAAACGGCCACGCAAGTCCGAACGGCGGGCGCGTTCCAGGTCGGGCGCACATCAAGCCAGTCGAGGAGCAGCTTGTCAAGGAATACGAGGAGGAAGTATTAAATGCGATTAAGGGAGATTGACCCGTTAATGCGAGAGATCGCCGGAGACCTGCCTGTCGCTTATTATGCTTTTCCGAAGCCCGGGCAGGCTCCGCCGTACATGGTGTATTATTCACCCGGCCGTGACGATCTCATGGCCGACAATCTTAATTATGCTCAAATTTTGGAGCTCGACATCGAGCTCTACACCAGGACAAAACGCTGGGATCTGGAAGAGGCCATCGAGCAGCAGCTGACGGCCGCCGGCTTGGCGTACAGTAAAACCGAGGCCATCATCGAGTCCGACGGCCTCATAGAAATCATTTATACCACGGAGGTATTGATTGATGGCTGACAAAATCAAGTATGGTATCTGCAACTGCTACTACGCGAAGCAGACCACCAACCCGACCACCGGCGCGGTGACATTTGCCACGCCCGTGCGCCTTCCGGGTGCCCGTTCCCTTACCCTCGACCCTGAGGGAGAGCTGACCAAGTGGTACGCCGATAATGTTGCCTACTGGTCAGGCGAAGCAAGGAACGGATATTCCGGTTCTCTGGAGCTGGCACTGGTTCCCACTTCCTTCAAGACCGACATCCTCGGCTTCGCTAAGGACGCCAATAACGTCGTCTATGAAGACGAAGGCGCCACCGGTTCACCGTTCGCGCTCCTCTTCCAGTTCGAAGGCGATGAAAAAGGCACCCGCCACGTCGTCTACAACTGCCAGGCGACCCGCCCCGGAATGAGTGGCAACACGAAAGAGGAAAGCATCGAGCCGGAGACTGAGAGCTTCGACATCGAAAGCGGCACCATCCCGGTGACCATCGGCGGCGTGGAGAAGCAGATCGCAAAATCCAGCACCGACGGAGAGACCACAGCGGCCACCTATAACGGCTGGTTCAGCGAGGTCTACGTTCCCAGCGGAACACCTGCGGCAACAACTCAGTAATTCTACCAGGAGGCGCTCTACCATGACCAAAGACATCTTAATCGGTGGCAAGGCCGTCAGGATGACGGCCAATGCCGCCACAGCCTACAGATACAAGCAAGTCTTCGGCAAGGATCTCATGAAGATCTTCCAGGACATCGCCAAAAGCGAGCAGGCGGACGTGAACACGTTCCAGGAGCTCGCGTATGTGATGGCGAAGCAGGCCAGCTTCGAAGCTGGCACAATAAGTATTGACGATTATCTGATCTGGCTCGAAGCATTCGATCCGTTCGAGATCGCGGCGGCATCCGGCCAGATCATGGAACTATATACCGGGCAGAAGATCACCACATCCAAGCCCAAAAAAAAAGCAGACCAACAGAGCGAGAGCTGAACACTCCGCTCTACGTCCTCCGGTGCGTGCAGATGGGTCTGAGGATCTCCGACCTGGATCTCCTCGACGAGGGCATGGTCACGGATATGATGATCGAGTCCGGGAACGACTCGTTCAAATACCGGCAGCTTGCGACACAGGAAGACTTTGACCGGTTCTAATAAGGAGGGCCAAGCATGGCATCAGGACGGATTAAGGGCATCACCATCGAGATCGATGGCGATACCAAGGGCCTAAACCAAGCCCTCAAGGGAGTAGACTCCCAGCTACGCAGCACAAACACGGCGCTCAAAGACGTCGAGAAGCTGCTGAAGTTCGACCCGAAAAACACCGAATTGCTGGAGCAGAAGCAGAAGCTCCTCAATGAGGCAATCGAGGCGACGAAGAGCAGACTCGAGACGTTGAAGGGCGCCTTTTCTGAGAATATGGACCCGTCCGAGGTGGATGCTCTCAACCGTGAGATCATCGCCACGGAGCAGAGCCTGGCCGACTACGAGAGCCAGGCAAACGACGCAGCGGGTGCGACCGGCAACATGGCCGAAGCATCGGACGAAGCCGCCGAAGCCACGGAGGGCGCGAACGAAGGCTGGAGTATTTCCAACCAGGTGCTCGCGGATCTGGCGAAGGAAGGCCTCGACAAGGCCTGCGAAGCCGCCAAGAAGCTGGCGGGCTATCTTGCAGACTCCGCTAAGGAATCCGCCGGTTATGCCGACACGATCCTGACGGACTCTGTGAAGTACAACATGTCGACCGACGCGCTCCAGGAATACGCCTACATGGCGGAGCTTGTCGATGTGGACATGGGCACCCTGACCGGTTCGATGACAAAGCTCACGAAGCAGATGGGCGCAGCCGCGGACGGCACCCCGACAGCCACAGCCGCCTTTGAGGCGCTTGGCGTTTCGATCTATGACGGGAACGGCCAGCTCCGTGATGCGGATGCTGTGTTCCTCGACGTGATTGATGCGCTCGGGCAGATCCAGAACCCGACCGAGCGCGACGCTGCGGCGATGGACATCTTCGGCAAGTCCGCCCAGGATCTGAACCCGCTGATCGCACAGGGGAGCGAAGGCATCAAAGCCTACGCACAGGAAGCCCACGACATGGGCGCCGTCCTCGATCAGGACGCCCTCGGCTCCCTTGGTGCAATGGATGACTCGTTCCAGCGGCTGGATCAGGCAGGCATCGCACTGAAGAACACCATCGGAGTGATGCTGGCCCCGGCGATCACCGCCGTGACCACCGCCATCACCAACCTGTCAGTGTGGTTTCAAAATCTCGACCCGAACGTCCAGCAGACGATCCTGACCATCACGGGGCTGGTCGTGGCCATCGGCCCGGCCATTGCCATCGTCCTGAAGGTCATTGAGACAGTGAAGGCCCTGAAGACGCTGATCGCTGGAGTGAGCGCAGCGCTTAACCTGGCGGCCGTCGGTCCCATTGCCGGCATCGTGGCAGCCATCGCCGCCGTGATCGCTATCGGTGTCCTGGTCTATAAGCACTGGGATGAGATCAAGGAGTGGGCGATCGGCCTGTGGACGTCCATCAAGGAAACGTTCAACAACATCAAGGAAGGCATCGCCAACGCCTGGAACGCAGTCAAGACCAAAGCGACCGAAGTGTGGAACGGAATCAAGACCAAGCTGACCGAGGTCTGGAACGGCCTGAAGGAAAAAGCATCGGAGACCTGGGACAACATCAAGACCGGCGTCTCCGAGAAGTTTAACGCTGTCAAGGAAACCCTCTCCAACGTATGGAGCACAGTCAAGGAGAACACCTCCAAGACCTGGGAGAACATGAAGCAAAACGTCGAGGAGCACGGCGGCGGCATCGGTGGCGTCATCGGAGCACTTGGCGAGAACTACGTCGAGGCCTGGAAGGGAGCCTTCACGACGATCGACGATCTGACGGGCGGGAAACTGTCAGCGGCCCTCGAGACCGTCAAGGGAATCCTCGGAGACATTAAAGACGCCTTCACGGAAAAGCTCGACGCGGTCAAGGAGTTCGTCTCCGGCGTTGTCGAGAAGATCAAGGGCTTCTTCGACTTCGACTGGGAGCTTCCCAAGATCGCACTCCCGCACTTCAGTATAACCGGCGGCTTCTCTCTGAACCCGCCGAGCATCCCGAAGCTGTCCGTGGAGTGGTATAAAAAAGCGTACAACAACCCCGTGCTCTTCACGCAGCCGACAGTTCTGGGCACCGGCTCCGGGCTGAAGGGCTTTGGAGACGGAACGGGTGCGGAGATCGTAATCGGACTTAATAAGCTGCAGGAGCTGGTCGGCAGCTCCGGCGGCGTGACGAATAACATCACCATCGTGCAGCAGCCGGGCCAGAGCCAGGCAGAGCTGGCGGACATGGTGGCGAGACGAATCCAGCAGAGCGTGAACAGAGCGAGGGCGGTGAGTGCATGAGAAAGACTTTTACCTTTGCCGGCGTGAGATCTGACACCTTCGGCATCTATATCAGCGGCAATGGCGTGTACGCTGCGCCACAGCCGGATCTCGAATATGTAAGCATCCCCGGGAGATCCGGGGATCTTGTTTATGATAACGGAAGATTCCAAAATATAGAGCTGACCTATCCCGGCAGCTTCATCCTGTCGGACTTCCGGCAGATGATCAAGGCCGTCCAGGCCTGGCTACTGTCTCATAAAGGCTATTACCGATTAGAGGATGACTACCAGCCGGACCACTTCCGGATGGCATCCGTCAGCTCTCCGATCACTCCGGACGAGATCAGCTGGGCAGCTGACGCCGGATCGTTTGACCTGGTCTTCAACTGCATGCCTCAGCTTTGGCTAAAATCAGGGGAAAAGGCCACGTCATTCACGGAATCCGGCATCATAACAAACCCGACAAACTTCACGGCGAAGCCGCGGCTCCGGGCATACGGCTACGGCCAATTCACAGTCGGAGACCGGACGATCACGATCGAACAGAACGGCCTCGCCTATATAGACATTGACTGCGAGCTGATGAACTGCACGTATCTGGGCCAGAACGCCAACACGTTCGTAACTGTTGGAGACTACTTCCCGACGCTGGCGCCTGGTGCGAACCAGATCACGATCAGCTCCGACACAATCACAAAGATTGAAGTGACCCCGAGGTGGTGGACAGCATGATCCCTGTTTTATACGCATCGAACCAGTCGACGTTCACGACCAACGGCCTCGGCAGGCTGATCGACTGCACCTTTTCGCAGGTCACCGAACAGCGGAACGGCCAGTTCGAGCTGGAGCTGGAGATGCCGATCAGCGGCCTTCACTTCAGCGAGATCGGCCTGGGCTCGATCATCACGGCCAAGCCTTCGCCGACCAGGGCGGCGCAGCCGTTCGAGGTTTACTCCATCGAGAAGACGATGGACGGCATGATGGCCACGATCAGGGCTCAACATATCAGCTACCGGCTGAGCCTGATCCCTGTGCTACCGTTTACGGCATCCTCCGCAAATGATGCGCTCCAGGGATTAAAGAGCCACGCAGTAGAGACATGCCCGTTCACGTTTTACACCGACGTGACCAGGGCGGGCACATACACGCAGACCGAACCCGCAAGTCTTCGGAACCGGTTGGCAGGTGAGCAGGGCTCCGTCCTTCAGGTGTACCAGGGCGAGTATCTGTTCGACGGCTTCAACGTCAATCTGCTGGCGGCCAGAGGCGTCGATCGGGGTACCGAGATCAGGTACGGAAAGAATCTCCAAAGCCTGGAACAGGATCAGAGCATCGAGGACACCATCACCGGCATCGTGCCCTACTGGGCAGGAAAGGACGGAGAGACAGAATCCGTCTACTGGCTGCCTGAGGTGGTCATTTATTCGCCTAACGCCACCAGCTTCCCGTATAAGCGGACCGCGGTTATTGATATGTCGGGAGACTTCCAGGAGAAGCCGACCGAGACGCAGCTGCGCCTTGCAGGCGAGAAGTACATCATTGATAACAACATCGGAGTGCCGAAGGTCAGCTTCGAGATCTCAGCGGAGACGCTGGCCCAGGCGCTGAACTATAAAGGCACCGCCCTCTCGGAGCGGATCGACCTGTGCGACATCGTCACGATCATCTTCCCGGCCTTCGGAATCTCTGCCAAGGCCAAAGTGATCGAGACAGTATTCGACGTTCTGACGGAGCGCTTCGTGTCCTTCAAGATCGGCGACGAGCGCTTCACGCTGGCGGACACCATTGCAAACACGTCGGAGCAGATCAAACAGAGCGAAGCTAACCAGCAGACCTTCATGACGCAGGCCCTGGCTCAGGCCACGGCACTGATCAACGGCGATCTGACAGGCGCCTCCGTGATTACGCAGACGGACGCCAACGGGAACCCCGTCGGAATCATCTTCATGGATACGACAGACCCGGACACGGCCGTCAACTGCATCCGGATCAACGCCAACGGCATCGGCTTCTCGCAATCGGGACCTTCGGGCCCGTACTCCTCGGCCTGGACGATAGACGGGACGCTGGACATGTCGCAGATCAACGTCATCAACATCAACGCCTCGAACATCACGGCCGGCACAATCCGGGACCGTACAGGGCGAAACTTCTGGAACCTGGAGACCGGCGAGGTGCAGATCCAGGCGACCGTGGACATCGACATCGGCGGCCGAAACTACATTCGGGAGAGCAACACGCTCAGCTATGAGAGCGACTCCTTCGCTTGGCTGTTCATGTACAACGGGAACCAGGCGACCGTCAACGGGAATAAACTGGAGGTAAAGCACTATGGCTAATACAAGCCTACCGAACTTAACAGAGCGCGCCACCACCGCAAACAGTGATCTGATCCACATCAACAGCGGCGGCACGGACTACAAGCAAACCAAGGCCAATTTTCTCAGCGACGTCAACTCATCGATCACTTCGATAAACAACAGTTTAGCAAATAAATCCTCTATCAAATATCTGAACGGGACTGAAGATGTTTCAATAACCATACCATCATCAGGCTATTATCAGCTACCCCGCCCTTCTGCCGTGCAAGGGAAGCAAATGCTTGCCATTACTGTCGTTTCATGGTTATCTAACACGGGCGCATTTTGGGTCATGCCCTATTCAGGCGGCAATAACACTTATGATTATGTGGTAGGCACAGGCGGTGTAGAAATCAGGGCATTACGAGTGCGGTACTGGTATATTGATGAGTAAACCATAAAGGAGATTATATGGCTACACCTGTGATAGTTCAAACGACGCAGATATATCAGGGCATCCCGATCACTTGCGCCCGGATCATCTGCGCGGAGGCGTGTTCCTACAAGTTCCAGGGCGTGGTCAACGCTCCGGATGATTACCTCTTCCAGCTCGTGGTTAGAGCAAGCGCCGCAAGGACGCTGACGATCACCTGCGGCGGGTCAGTCGACACGCTGGACATCACGACCACCTTTGACAGGTACGTCATGGCCTTCCCTGACGTGGCGGTGGTGGACAATGACTCGCTTTATATCGACTTTCCTCCCGGAACGTATTACCTCTACAACTTGCAGCTGGAGCGGGGCACGAACGCGACGAAGTGGCAGCCGGCTCCTGAGGACGCAGCTGCGTATAGTGACAAGGCAGCAGCTGCGGCGGTGGATGCGCAGACACAGCGCGACATCTTCGACAAGCTGACAAACAACGGCGAGACGCAGGGCATATATCTGAACAACGGAAAGTTATACCTTAATGCGACATACATCCAAAGCGGATATATAAACGCTGAGCTTGTCGAGATTCGGAACCTGATCGCAGATCACATTAGAAGCTACGGGAACAACCAGACATGGATGCTTGAATCGCAAGCGTCTTACCTCGACCTCAGGCAGCTCGTGAGCTCGATCTGGAAGCAACGGGTCGGCATTTATATAACATCTGACAGCGGATATATAAGACTGTCAAACGGAGACGTGGACGTAAACGGGAACCCGTTAACAGGGGCGTCGAGTCGCACGTTCTTGTCACCGGGCGCGATATGGCTCGGCAGAAACCAAAACGACGAGAACGAGGGCTCACTGTATTGTGGGCCGATCAGCTGCTCGTCAATCTCATGCTCAGGAACGGGCACGTTCAAGTATGTGAACGCCGACACCATAGGCGCGGAGAAGGCGACGAACGCCTTGACGTCGGCAAACTCTTCGTGGTCGTTCAACATCACCGGCGTCCGCATGCTGTGCATCGTCGGGCGCACCGGCAGAATTGAAAACCAGAGCGCTCTCATCCCGACAGCCAGCATAACGACAGCCGGGACTCTTTGGGGATGGACGGACTCCACAGGCACGACGCAGTTCGCCATCAAAAGATCCGGCAGTACATGCACAGTAACACTCAAATCTATCCCATCCGGCGGGCGTCTCGTGTCTGCCTATGCGGTCATCTAAGGAGGCCAGCCATGAAGTATATTGTATTCGAGATCCAGGAGAACGCCGACGGCTCTGTCGGCACGCTCACGACCTCGCACGACTCATTCAATGAAGCAGAGCAGAAGTACCACACGGTCCTCGCGGCCGCCGCTGTGAGCCCAGTGGAGTGCCACTCCTGCGTCATGCTTACCAGTGACGGGCGCTTCCTGAAGTCGGAGAAGTACGAACACAAGGCCGAGACCGAAGGCGAAAGCGAGGCGTAAAATGGAGATCTGGGTGCCCGTCATCGTCGCGCTGATCAGCTCCGTCGGAAGCTTCCTCGGCGTCTATTATTCAAACAGAAAGGCCGCCAAGGACTCCGCCGCCCTGATCGACTACCGCATCGGGCAGCTGGAGGCTAAGGTCGACCGGCACAACTCCGTGATCGAACGCACATACCGGCTCGAGGAGAATCAGGCCGTCCTGGAGGAGCGCATCAAAGTGGCGAACAACAGGATCGCCGACCTCGAGAAGAAAGGCGCATAATGCGCAGCCAACGCTTCCAACGCGTTGGGTGCGATAAAAACCAAACGGAAGGAGACTCTCATGAAAATCGATTGGAAAAGAAAGCTGACCTCAAGAAAGTTTTGGATCTCTGTCGCCAGCTTCGTGACGCTGATCCTCATGGCCGCCGGCATGACCGAAGGCGAGAGCGGCCAGATCGCCAGCATCATCATGGCGGGCGCCACAGTGATCGGCTACGTGATCGGCGAAGGGCTGACTGATCAGGCTTTTCTCGATAACGCGGGCACGGATTATCTGCTCAATAGCCTGAAAAAAACGGAAGAGGAGGGCGAGAAATGAGCTACTCGCCACTTGTCAGCTACTACGTCAAAAGCCCCAACTATGACCCCAGAGGCAGCCACAAGGTGCGAGGCTTCGCCATCCATTGCTTCCCTGGGCAGATCACAGTGGAGCGGGGCGTCAATGCCTTCAGAAATCCCAGGGACGCCTCGGCGAACTACGTCGTCGGCACTGACGGCCGGATCGGCTGCGCCGTGGATGACGAGAACCGAAGCTGGTGCACATCCACAGAGCTCGACTATGATCTCATCACGATCGAGATGGCCACGGACAGCTTCCACCCTTATGCGGTCAATGAGGACGCCTATGAGGCCCTGATCAAGCTGCTGGTGGACCGCTGCAAGGCCCACGGCATCAAACGCCTGGCATGGGCGGCAGATGCGGACTATGCCAGGGACTTCAATTTGTCCGAAGACTACCAGAACATGGTGGCCCACAGATGGTTTGCCGCAAAGGCATGCCCGGGCGACTGGATCTACAACCGGGAGGGCGAGATCGCGGCAGAAGTCAACCGCCGGCTTGGATCGCCTGATCCTGGCCCCGAACCTCCAAAGCCGGAACCGCCAGAACCAGAACCGCAGTACACGACCACCATCACGATCAGAAACCTCGGGATCGATGACGAAGGCAACGACGTTAAGGCCCTTCAGGGCATCCTGGAGGCGAACGGTCACGACCTCAGCTGGTGCGGAGGCTGTGACGGCATCTTCGGAGATGGCACCGAGGAGGCGGTCATGGACTATCAGAGGGACCACGGTCTGGAGGCCGACGGAGTGGTCGGGCCTGATACCTGGGGCGCATTACTCAAACATTAACTAATTTTTGTCATATTGTTCCTCTCCTTTCTTCACTTGAAGGGCTGGGTGCCTGAAGCACTCGGCCCTTCTTTTTTTTGTGTCCAATATACTGGACACTTGTGTCAACCTTTGTGTCAACCCTTTTTGAAAAACGATGGTATTTTTTGGAAAAATCATGGTCAAAAATTCGCTCACAAAACAGCCCGGAAGGCGCAAAAATAGCGGCTTTCCTGAGAAAACCGCTACTTTTCAAAAATACGGAGATGAAGAGATTTGAACTCTATACGCGCCTTGACCGGAGGCCGCTGTTCATGCGGCTTTGAGGGCTCTTTCAAAAGCGGCGTGTCAACCTTTGTGTCAACCTTTTTTATGAGCTCACCCGATCAGCGAAAAGATCATTAAGGATCTGACCGGCCTCTTCCAGCTTGTCGGCCGTGGCGTGCTGATAGATCCGCTGCAGCGTGGAGACATCCTCCCAGCCGCCCAGCTTGGCGATGACCTTGTCCGGCACGCCCTGGGCGTGGAGCATCGAAGCGAAATAATGCCGCAGGGAGTGGAACTTGTACGGGTAAAGCTTGAGCCTCTTTGTAAGGCGCCTGAAGGCGTCATGAAGGGACGATGGCGTGTATTTGATGATTCTCCCGTCCTCATGCACAGAAGCCCGTAAAGAGTCCATCAGAGGGCTTGGAAGAGGGACGGAGCGATTGCCGGCCGAAGTCTTCGCCGATTGCTTAATCACCCAGTCGTGGCGCTCATCCATCGCGTAGGTGCGGGAGATCCGGATGTGGTTATCAAAAACCATGTCACGGGACAGGGCGCAGGCCTCGCCGGATCTGAGCGACCCGAAGGCCGCCAGCTGGATCGCAAGGCGCAGGTCCTCGCTCGTGGCCTCCCGGATCATGAGATCCACTTCCTCATCCGTCGGGATGGGCGTCTCCTTCTTCTGGCGAGCCGGCAGAGTGACACGCAGCACCGCCGCCGGCTCGAACATGGAGAGCACCGCCGTCAGGAAGCCGTAGGTTGAGGCCACTGTCTTCGGAGCCAGGGACCGGCTCAGCTGATCCACGGCCCGCTGGGCCTTCTCGGAGTCGAGCCGGGAGAGGCGGACGTCATCCAGGGAGGACAGGCGGGTGCGGTGGAGCCGGTACGTGCGGACGGTGTTGGGACTGAGGACGTTGGCCTTCGCTTCGATGTATTTATCCGCCGCCTCGCCAAATGTCAGCTCGTTGTGTTTGGAAACGGCCAGGAACGTGGCAGCCTTCCGCTCTGCGTCCTTTTTGGATGGACCAGTGAAGGACTGCGTGATGGTCTTGCCGTCCTTCTTCCCGACGTAGACACGGACGCGCCAGGTGCCGGATGGTAATCTCTTAGCGGTAGGCATTGTTTCCTCCTTCCAGATATGGTATAATATCTTGTCTATAGGGTGGGTATTTAGTACTCATGTGAATCAACCTCGTAAAACGGAACGAGAGGGGAGCCGCTGCGAACGGCTCCTTTCTCGTTTATTTTTTTGTCTCGGGCTCTGTGTTGATGATGGACTCGATCAGGGCCTTGCGGTACGCATCGAGTCTCATGATCTGCCGAGCCAGGGCGATGGCTTCGTCAGAAGGCTCCGGCACTTCGTCCTTCTCAAGCATCAGATCGGAGCGTTTCACGTTCAGCACCTGGCAGATCAGGTCAACCTTGGACATCCTGGGAGACTTCTCGCCACGGCACCAGGCGGACACGATGGTGGGACTCACTCCGAGTTTGTCCGCCAGCTCGCGCTGGGATATGTCCCGGACATATAACCAGTCCCGCAAGTTCTTAGCAAAAATAGCCTTGTAGGCATCTTCGTCAATGCCGAATCCGTTCTTCATGTTGTCGCCTCCCTTCTACTTTGATTATACACCGGCGGTGCCGCAGTGTAAACAAAAAGTTTGAAATGCAAACATAAAGTTGTTGACATAAACCTAAAGTTATGGTATTCTGAGTGTGAACTTAAAGTTCAGGCCGTCAAACACGGCCTTGTGAAAGGCGCCTCTTTATCTTGGCGAATAGCAGGCTGGCGTCAACCAGCCCGTGACCCGGTTCGATTCCGGGAAGAGGCTTGCCTGTTGCCGCATGGCAAAATCCAAACAGGCGACGAAAAGCGGATAGATGCAACGATGGCCAGGCTGTGCAGCGGGGCCAGCCTGGTGCCCGCTTTAGAAAGGAAAGGCATGGAAAAGATAACCCTCAAGGCTGCGCGGGTCAACAAAGGACTCACGCAGAAGGACGTGGCCGAGATCGGCAAGATCGGCCTCAGCACAATCGGCGCATGGGAACGCGGACAGGCTGAGCCTGACCACCTCCAGCTTCTCGGGCTGGCGAGTCTCTACGGCGTAGACGTAGACGCTCTTTTATTGCCCGAAGTGGAAACTTAAAGTTTACACCGGAGGCACGGCATGAAACCCGAACCCATAGACACATTCCTCACCCGGGAGATCCGGAAGGCCATGATCGACGCCGACGTCAGCTATGACCAGATCGGCGAGGGCACCGGCCGGGCATGGAGGAACAGGATCAACAACCCGCGGCGGATGAATGGGGAGCAGTACTTCTACCTATGCCAGCGGCTCCGCCAGAATCCGAGCGACCTGCTCGCGAGAGCACTAACAACAAGAGACACCACCAGGAGGTAAGCACATGAAGACTATCAGACAGCAACTGCACGAAGCGAGACAGAGAGAGCGCCGCCAGCTCCTCAGCATGAGAGCGTCTAAGATGGCAGCCGCCAAGGTCTGCTTTGAGAACGCAAAGTTCTACCACGATGGCGGGAACCTTCCCGGGACGATGTACTGGGAACAGGAGTTTAGAAGATGCACGGCCGAGGCCGGAGCCATCACAAGATAAGGAGGAGAACAACATGAAAATCAGAGTCGTATTCAATAACGGCGAATATGTGAACGGCGTCATTGACGGACGCTATGATCTCGGAACCATCGCCTCGAACCTGAACGAGGCAAGACCGGACGCCATCGTAATGGTCGGAAAGACGCTGCTCGTCAGAGCCGGCGAGGTTAAGACCATCGGCCTTCTGGACGAGGAGGTGGAGAAATGAACGGCTACTTCGTGAGGCAAGAGATCCAGCAGCTGCTGGACAACATCGAGATGCTTAAACAACGTCAGGCCCTGCTCCGGGCGGATGATCCTGAGAACGCAGTGATCAGCACCGAGGTGCAGGCCATCGAGGACACCATCGAAAGCATGGACTTCGAGCTCGAGGATCTGGCCGAGCAGCTGGCCAGAGCGATCAGCAACATCGAGATCGACGCGGACGCCTACGAGAAGGAAGCCCGCAAATGGACCGAGAAGGCCATCGCCGCCAAGGCACGGCTGAAGCGGGAGAAAGACCTACTTAAGTATATCCTGGAATCGAATGACATTAAGAGCATGAAGGCCGGCATCTTCAAGCTGACAGTGGCCGGCAACGGAGGCAAGACTCCGATCATCTACAACGTGGAGCCGGACGAGCTGCCTGATCAGTTCCGCAAGGACGTCGTCACCAAGAAGGCCGACGACAAAGCAATCAGAGAGTTCTTAGACAACGGAGGCAAGAGCGACTACTTCAGGTATGGAGAGCGCGGCACAAGCCTCCGGATCAGATAAAGAGAGGAGATTCACATGAGCACTACCGAAACCAAGAAACCCGCCGAGGCGCTGGGAGTCCTGACCGGCATCCAGGCCGTGATGGATGAGATCGGCGCCATCGGCAAAAACAAACGAAACCAGCAGCAGGGCTTCAACTTTAGAGGGATCGATGACGTCATGAACGTGCTCCACCCGCTGCTTGCGAAGGCGAAGATCATCATCGTGCCGACCGTGGAGGACATGGCCAGAGAAGAGCGACAGACCACCAGGGGCGGCAACCTGATCTACACGCTGCTGAAGGTGACCTTCAGATTCATCTCGACGGTGGACGCGTCGCAGATCAGCGTGACCGTCTACGGCGAGGGCATGGACTCCGGAGACAAGAGCATCAACAAGGCGATGTCCATCGCCATGAAGTACGCATGCTTCCAGGTCTTTTGTATCCCCACCGAGGAGATGGTTGACCCCGATCAGGAGACGCACCAGGTCAAACCGAAGCCGGTCTACCCGCCGGAGTTCCTGGCAGCGTGCAAGCTGGCCGCCGGAGGCTCCACCCTTGGAAAGCTCCGGAAAGAGAACCGGGCGTTATATGAAAACCTGAAGCTCACCGGCACGGATGCCGAGAAGGCAGCCATTGACATTATTGATAAATACATGGAGGGACAGCAATGAATACCACAAGCCTCATCGGCCGCTTAGTTCGCGACCCGGAAACCAGATACGCCCAGGGAGACCAGGGCATGGTCATCGTCCGCTTTACGCTGGCGGTAGATCGTAAAGTAAAGAGGGAGGGCCAGCCTGCGGCCGACTTCATCCCGATCACGGCCTTCGGCAAGACCGGCGATTTCGCCGGCAAGTACTTCCACAAGGGCCTCCGGGTCGGCGTGGTCGGACGCATCCAGACCGGCTCCTATAAGGGCAAGGACGGCCGCACCGTGCACACCACGGACGTGATCGCTGAATCCTTAGACTTCGCCGATGGAAAACAGGAACCGGCTCCGTCCCAGGCCTACGCACAGGCACCAGCTCCGGCACCGGCAGCGGCTCCGCAGTACCAGCAGGCACAGATCGACCCCGCCGGCTTCATCCCGGACGAGTCTGAAGACGATCTTCCGTTCTAAAATCGAGGAGGCAACAACATGAGCTCTATTTTCCAAGCAAACAATGAGAACTGCATCGAGTGGCTGACGGGTGACGAATGGATCACCGTCACCCTCTCGGAGCGACACCTGTGGAGCGTCGTGCGCAAGCTGGCCAAGAAGTACCCAGACCGCGTGGAGATCCTCGCGGAGCCGAAGAATAATGGCGGCTATATGTACGCCCACCTGCCGATCGAGTTCCTCCAGATCAGAGACCCGGGACGTCACCCGGCGAAGAGTGAGGAGCAGATCGAAGCAGCCAGAGCGATGGGCAAAGAATCGCAGAGGAAGAGGCGCGAGAGTGCCGAGATTTAAAGACCTACGTCTTTGAATTTCGAGCGAAAAACGGCGTCTAAAGCCGAAAAGGTATAAACATACCACCCGATGGTTTTGGGGCCGTTTTTGATCAAAAAACCACCTATGCAGAAGGGAGTTTCACATGAAGAAATTATCGAAGACTATGGAGCAGATCCTTGCCTACATGACCGCCAACGGCGGCATCACGCAGGCGGATGCGTTCCTTCATCTGGGCGTCGGCAGACTCGGCGCCCGAATCTATGACATGCGGGAGCGCGGCATCCCGATCGAGGCCCGGATGGTGGGCGTCAAGAAGAAGGACGGGAGCCAGGCGTTCGTGGCCTGCTATTCGTTGGCGAAGGAGTGGGCGGAATGAAAGATTCTATGGAATACACATACAAGAGGACAGTATACAGAAGCAAGGCGGAAGCAATGTGGGCCATGATTTTCGACCAGTGCGGTGTCCCTTTCCTCTACGAAGAGACAAAGGCAACTGTTGGGGGCGTGTCATATATCCCAGACTTTCGGATTGTTGTTGATGGAGGTGCTTCTGATTTCTTCGTTGAGTACAAAGGGCAGAACCGATTTAGCCCAGAAGCAGCCGACAAGGCTCGGCGTTTCGCTGAAGATCGAGACATTATAGTGATTTACGGATCAGTTCCGAAATCCATCGGTGAGTATGTCAACGAATACAGCCGAAACCACATGGTAAACAGCTCCTATTTTATCGCAAACGGCAGGACATCGCGCCCGGTGATTCCGCTGCTTGATGAAGGTGTTCCGAGACTTATTGACGCATACGATCTCATGCAAATGGAGCAGTATAGGGGAGCGAGGACTGTCGTTGACGCAGCGTTCGAGTGGGCATGGAACGAAATGTATGGAGAGGCCGCAAAGAAGAAGAAGTGGAGAGAAGAAGCCGGCGCAAGGATTAAGGCAACCAGGACGTTCCTTGACATTTCAGGCCCTTGCTTTCTGAGGATCTTTGTAAAAAACATGAAGATCGAAGAAGCCGCCGGCGAAATGGGTGCCATTGAACGAGGAGTGGCGAATGAAAACTTCGACGAAACCATTGTTAAGATTCTCGAATGGATAGACAATCTTGAACTGAAAGGCGTGGTAACTAATGGCTGAGCGCAGAATGTTCGCGAAGACGATCGTGTTGAGCGACGCCTTCCTTGATATGCCGCTGGGTGCCCGGTGTCTTTATATGACGCTGGGCATGGTGGCGGACGATGACGGATTTGTTAATAATCCGCGGAGCATCATGCGGCAGACCGGAGCCACGGATGACGACATGAAGATCCTGATCGCCAAGAAGTTCGTCCTTCTCTTTGATGACGGCGTCCTGGTCATCAAACACTGGCGGCTTAACAACTACCTCCAGAAAGATAGATACAAGCCTACCGTGTACCAGGATGACTATAACCGGCTGGTCGTTGATGATAAGAACATCTACCACATGCCCCAGGGAGAAGTAACTGATCCATGTATACATAATATGTGTATACACAGTACAGTACAGGATAGTACAGTACAGGATAGTATAGGTCAGGTCAGTACAGGCACTGTACAGGGCGAGCCGAGCCTGGAAGAGGTCAGACAGTACGCGACGGAGCTCAAGAGCAAGACGGACCCGGAGCGGTTCTATAATTACTACGCTGGCAAGTGGGCCACGATCCGAGACTGGCGGGCCCTCTTCCGCAGCTGGTCACAGTCTGACGAAAAGCGGCCGGCGGCTCAGCCTGCACAACAACAGCGCAAGGGCAGCTACTTCGTGCCGCATGGCCGGGCAATGTCCTACGCAGAATACGAGGCGATGGCACGGCCGGCAGAGGATGATGATGACGATGACGCAGCCTTCGAGGCGATGCTGAAAGGAGGAACGACATGAGCGACCTGATCGACAGGCAGACGGCGATAAATGCGCTTGATCGGATTTTTGACCAATGTGAGGAAATAGAGGCGCATCTGCCGAAAGGCGATCCTGACAGAACTGGTTACAAAATGTATCCGGACTATATGACAGTGTGGAAATATCTGCATCAATT
>Ga0326513_10000753_pt1 | contig 27556 bp, 22 predicted proteins | sample 2_2465_0518_D_FD_203654 | JGI IMG/M metagenome (GOLD analysis project Ga0326513, IMG submission 203654) | Bovine rumen microbial communities from UC Davis, California, United States - 2_2465_0518 | ecosystem: Host-associated > Mammals > Digestive system > Stomach > Rumen | place: USA... | reverse complement strand
ATGCTTGAACTTCCATGGAATGAATATAGTCAAGACAACTATGATATCAAGCGTGCACAGAAAATTCTCAACGAGGACCATTACGGAATAGAAACCGTTAAAGAACGTATTCTCGAATTTCTGTCTGTTCTCAAGATGAAAGGCAATATGAAATCCCCTATCCTATGCCTATATGGTCCTCCGGGAGTTGGTAAGACATCGCTGGGTAAATCTATTGCTCGTTCGCTTGGACGCAAGTATGCACGTATATCTCTTGGTGGTCTGCACGACGAGGCTGAAATACGTGGTCATCGCCGCACATATATTGGTGCTATGCCTGGACGTATCATACAAAACATACAGAAAGTCAAAACTTCAAACCCTGTTTTTGTGCTCGACGAGATTGATAAGATTTCCAACGATTATCATGGCGACCCTTCATCGGCATTGCTTGAAGTGCTTGACCCAGAGCAAAACTCTACCTTCCACGATAATTATTTAGATGTTGACTATGACCTTTCAAATGTATTGTTTATAGCTACTGCCAATTCGCTCAATTCTATTCCGCGTCCACTACTCGACCGCATGGAACTTATTGAGATGACAGGTTATTTGCTTGAAGAGAAAATTGAGATAGCCAAGCGTCATCTGATACCTAAAGTATTGGAAGACCATGGTATTAAGTCTGAACAACTTAAATTTTCAAAGGAAGCATTAGTAACTATCATTGATGGCTATACACGTGAATCCGGTGTTCGCGAGTTAGAACGTCAGATTGGCAGAGTCGTTCGTAAAGTGGTTAAACAAATAGCCATGGACGAACCATATAACGTCAAACTTACGGCACAAGATATACATACTTATCTTGGTAAACCACGTTATAATCGTGATATGTATGAAAATAATGATTATGTTGGTGTTGCTACTGGATTGGCATGGACACAAGTCGGAGGCGAGATATTGTTTATCGAAACGAGCCTCAGTCCATCTAAACAACCTAAACTGACGATGACCGGTAATCTCGGTGATGTGATGAAAGAATCGGCAACTATAGCACTTGAGTATGTACACGCTCATGCTGCTGATTTTGGTATAAATGCCGATGATTTCGACAACCATAGTGTCCACATACATGTGCCGGAAGGTGCCATACCTAAAGATGGTCCATCAGCAGGTATCACAATGACTACCGCTATTGCAAGTGCATTTACACACCGCAAGATACGCGCACGTCTTGCCATGACCGGTGAGATGACCTTGCGCGGCAAGGTACTTCCTGTAGGTGGTATAAAAGAAAAAATTTTGGCTGCTAAACGTGCCGGTATAACCGACATCATTTTGTGCAAAGATAATCAGAAAGATATCGACGAAATCTATCAAGAATACGTTAAAGGACTTACCTTCCATTATGTCAGCGATATTCACGAAGTAATTGATTTCGCTCTATGTTAACTATAAATACATAACAGTATGAAAAACAGATTGATAACATTGCTTGTATTAGCGATTGCTGCCGTAACATATAGCGTTGCTGCGGATTATGCCGCAATCAGCGGAGAACCACTATCATCATTGAACAAGCAGACCGACCTCGTTGGTATTGTTTACAACACAACCGAAGCAAGTTTTAACGGCAATACGTACATATCATTTCGACAACATCTTGGTGAAAAGCAAATTGCCAAGTTTGATGCTGATATGATGAAGTTACATCAATACGTAATCAAACAATTCAATAAAGCCAACAAACGTGGCTTTCAACTCACCGACCAAAATGCTCATTACACAGCCGAAATAAAAATAAAAAAATTGACCTTTAGCGATTCTAAAGATCGTGCTAAAATAACTGCTGTAATTGATATTCGGGAAAGCGGTTCACCGCAAGTGGTAACTCAAATCAAACTAACAAATTTTGAGGGAGGTAAAAGAAAAGGTACATTCCAACAACTTAAGCAACTCTCAAAAGATATAATAGAGTATTTATCAATCTACTTATAGAAAAAAGCCTCTGAACATCAGAGGCTTTTTTTCTATTTTCAATCTAAATTCTACTATACAAACCTTGATTGTTCAGCGACTTTTTACCTTTTTTGTTTCTTGGATTTTTTTGCATTATTTTTGGGTAAAGCGAAATTAACCGGTACTGTGTATTTTACCCTCACAGGTTTTCCATCCTGTATTCCTGGTACCCATCTTGGCATCGCTGATATGACACGTTTAGCTTCTTTGTCCAAACTCGGGTCAACAGACTTAACAACCTGAACGTCAGTTATTGAACCATCTCTATCAACAACGAACTGAACAACAACCTTACCTTCTATGTTGTTCTCAACCGCTATAGTAGGATATTTCACATTCTCGTTCAAAAATTGGATTAGCGCATCTATTCCACCCGGGTACTCCGGCATACGCTCAACATCAACAAAGACCGGCTCTTTTTCGGGCTTATCGGATATTGTGTCTATTTGAAGTTTGAAATTAACAGGCACTGTAAACCTAACCCTTGCAAGTTTGCCGTATTGCATTCCGGGTTTCCATGTCGGCATCATACTAACCACTCTGACAGCCTCTTGGTCAAGTAGCGGGTGTACACCACGAACCACCTTAACGCTGTCAACATTACCATCTTTCTCTACAACAAACTGACAGATAACCCTACCGGCTATTCCTTGCTGCATAGCCTCAACGGGATATTTAGTGTTTTCTGCCAAATACTGAAACAATGCCTTCTGTCCACCAGGAAATTCAGGCATAAGTTCAACTACCGTGAATACCTCATCCGGCATATCGTCTGCCATAATTCTGACATTCAATATAGTTGTAGCCAAAAACAAGCATATAAACGCTATTTTCTTCATAATTAAACAAATTATTTGGTTGCAAAAATAGTAAAATCTTTTAAGACTGCAAAAAAAAATAGTTATTTTTTCAAAATTTTCTTTTCATTTCTAAAAAAAACTTATAATTTTGTGATTTTAAAACTTAAATAGTCATGACCAAAACCACATTACGCTATTTAAACAAACATAAGATTGAATATCTTTCTAATGTTTTTTCACAGACTATCACGTGGATTAGTGTTGTGATTACTTTCTTTGCTTCTCTTATTGCTGTTTTTCCGACCAGCAAAGTATGTCGCAATCACGATATTTGACTCAAAAGACATGATAGTTGGCAAAACTCAAAGTAAGTATAGGGACAAACGAAAATGGTGAGCCTAATCAATCCGCTATTATGCCAACAGGACAAAACTATTTGTTACACCCTGATATGACATATAATTACATCATAACCGGTGTTGATTCTGAAAATAAGGAAACGCTGATGGTAAAAGATGTTTTTACAGTGAAAGGTGAAACTTATATTTCAGATACAAGCGATATTAACAAATTTAATGTTATCCGTAAAATAATAAGAAATGGTCAAGCAGTAATAATAACTGTTGACCATGAGTACGATTTCCAAGGACGTCTTATTAAATGACGTTCAGTTAGAATCCAATGCGATTAGAGCCTTTGGAATGGAGCAATTCAGAGGCACAGAATTGGCGAAGCACGCTGATTTGACTGCTATCTGAATTGGTTCCAAGTATGTCGTTGATGATATACTTGCGCGCAATATTCTCTATCTGACCGCCAGTAAAACTATACTCTTTAGCCAGCAATAGAGCATTATTTTCCGACAAACTCGGAATCATTTTTTGCCAGATATATTTACTTTCCTCAGCAGTCGGTTTTTGGAACTCAATCTTGTACAAGAAACGACGTTCGAAGGCTTTGTCGAGATTGCCGGTCAAGTTGGTGGTGGCAATCATTATACCTTCCAACGTTTCCATCTCTTGCAGAATGATATTTTGCATTGCGTTCTCCATTTTATCAACGCTATTGACCGCTCCTTCTTGACGAGTGCAAAGAACAGCATCGGCTTCGTTGAATAGTAAGATAGGTTCAGGGCTGAGCATTTTGCAAATCCTGCGATAACTCTCAAACACGGCTTTGACATTTGACTCTGTTTCCCCTACCCATTTACTTCGCAGAGCAGAGATCTCAACTTGCATAATAGAACGGTTAGTGCGTTTAGCAAGTTGCAATACCGTTTCTGTCTTACCTGTACCCGGATAACCATAGAAAATGCAAGCAAACCCTTTACGCATGCCATGACTCTCTAATTGCTGCTGAATCTGATGAAAACGGTCAACTGAAAGCAAGGCTGCCAACTGATTGATTTGTTGCGTTGTGCTTTCGTTGTAGAACAATTCTTTTTCAACAATATCTTCGGGGCTTTTTACATCGGATGGCAACGCCCTTTTGTTGCAGATATTGTAGTCAGAAAGAAACTCCTTTTTGGTCTTTTCAGTGATGGTCCATGATGCCGTATCAACCTGACCATCGGCAAAACCAAAACCGATATATCCATTGAGTTTGATTGGCAGAACATCCATTCCAACGGCACGCAAAAGAGTATTGAATTGGCGTTCGTCGTCGAAATAATCTTCGATATCATATCTGCAGTTATGTTCGTCGTTATATTTAAAGTAGCGCATCAACAAAACGCAGAATAATAGCAATTCGTTGCCTTCACTCTGCAAGCCGTCAAATGCTTTGACAATCTTAAGGTGCTTGTTGGATTTACACAGATTGTTAAATTCGCACTCCCACAAAGACTGATTGATGTCGCTACAATCTAACTCACCGAGCAAAGCGCAGAACGTATCCATAAAGGTTTCAGCGTCCATTGATTCATATAGGTTAGGCTGTGGAATAGAATTGTTTTCCAATGCATCAATAGTCTTTTGCGGTACAAAATAATACATTTTGTTACGCTGTCTGATATAGTCTTTTTCGATAAGGACATCAATATCTTTGCTGTAGCGCATTACGCGTATAGAAGGGCAGTCAAAAAATTCTGCCAAATCCTTTTTAGTCAGATTGTCATCGTCGCAAAAATTGACAAAGGCAGAAAAGAGCAATGCTTGAATAGGTGTTAAATCCATACGCTGTCCTAATTCTATCATCATAGGCATAGCGTTTTGAACGCTCTTGTCGCTGAATTTTTTTTCTTTTACTTTTTCGATTATCCGCTCAATGATTTCGAGCAATGCAAGTTGCTGAGATTCGATTTGTTTCATAATATAATTTACTTGAGGTTATAAAAATGTTCGCTACATGCGAACCTACCTAAAAAAACGGCTGCAAAGTTAATATATTTTTCTAATATACCAAAAGTTTTAATATATTTTTTTCGTAATAAATATTATAGACGTAAACGAGTTACGACCCTGCGATGATAAAAAATGTTAAATGTTAAATTGTATATTTTTAGTTAGAGATATTTATAGTACTTTTGCGATGTGAAAATAAATGTCATATCGATATTTTTAATAGCCTTAATTTTAAGTCTTTAGTCTTAAACAAAAAAACAAAATTACTAACCTTTTATTTCCTATTTAACAATGGGTTTATTTTCTTTATCACAGCAGGTAGCCATTGACCTTGGCACTGCTAATACGATTATTATCTCCGATGGTCAGATTGTAGTTGATGAGCCGTCGGTGGTTGCTATTCGCAAGTCGGACGACAAAATGATAGCGGTCGGCAAGAAAGCGAGTGTGATGCAAGATCGCGGCGAAGGTAAGATTTATACTGTTCGTCCTCTGAAAAAAGGTGTCATAGCCGACTATAAGGCATGCGAGATGATGATAAGAGGTCTAATAGATATGATTCCTCATAGTCATCGCATAATTAAGCCATCAATCAAGATGGTTGTATGCGTTCCATCCGGTGCAACAGATGCAGAGATGCGTATTATCAATGATTCATGTATGCATGCCGGAGCGCAAGACCTCTATCTGATCTATGAACCTATGGCGGCTGCTTTAGGTATGGGTTTTGATATAGAGGGACCTACCGGTTGCATGGTGGTTGATATAGGTGGTGGTACGACCGAAATTGCAGTCATGTCACTTGGTAGCATAGTTGTAAATAAGTCTATACCTATTGCAGGCGACGCTCTTAATCAAGACATTATTGATTATAGGACAAATCGCATGGCATGCGCATTAGTGAGCCTACTGCAGAACGTATAAAGAAGCAAGTGGGTTCGGCATTGCTTGAACTCGAAAATCCTCCTGAAGACATGGAGGTTAAAGGCCCGAATCGTACCACCGATTTACCACTGAAAGAATATATCAGTTATAAAGAAATTGCACATTGTATCAATAAGAATTTAACAACTATAGAGACAGCCATTTTATCAGCACTTGGTCAGACTCCTTCGGAGTTGTATTCTGACATTGTTGAGAATGGTATCTATCTGACCGGTGGTGGTGCTCTACTCCATGGATTAGCAAAACGTTTGTCGGATAGGTTGACAATTGATTTTCATGTGGCTGAAGATCCTCTTCATTCGGTTGCCAAAGGAACAGGTATTGCGCTGAAGAACCTTAAGACTCTCAGTTTCCTTATGCACGGCGATATGCTTAGATAAATTATGATATGCTCAGATAAATTGGTATGATGCAAAAAAAAACGATTACAAACATGTAATCGTTTTTTTTATTATCTGAACAATCGTGGCAGAAAATCGATTAGATAATGTCGCCAGTTGTCCCATGTGTGTCCGCCTTGAGTTTCTATATAGGTGTAAGTATAGTGATGTTTGTCAAGCAATGCACGATATTGAACATTTTCGGGATATAAGAAATCACTATTACCTATACTGATATAATATAACTTAGGAGCAGGATTGAATTGTTTTTGCAGGTCTTGTTCTACATTGCGATAGACAGATGGCATATCGTTGCCGGTCGGAAACATAAGTTTTGCTTTCGAGGTATTAGTAGTAACAGGGTCATAAGCAGTAGAGAAAGCAGGTGAAAATAGTCCGACATAATCGAATAACTGACTATAATAGTGTGAAATATGCATTGCATGATAGCCTCCCATCGACAATCCGGCAATAGCACGACCTCGCTTGTGTCGGATGGTACGATAGTTAGATTCAACATATTTAATAATATCGCCAAAAGATGCTTCAAATTGTCCGCTTAACCTAACATTTCGATTTGACCATTTAATTTTACCATTCGGATAATCATCGTAATATGTTAATGGTGAGGCATCCTGATACATATTTCCGTTAGGGAAAACGACAATCATAGGTTGAGCTTTTGATTGGGCAATTAGGTTGTCTAAAATCTGTGCAGCCCTACCCAATTCTAACCATGCCAATTCATCGCCACCACTGCCATGCAGAAGATATAAAACCGGATATTTATGATTATTAGTATCATATCCACTTGGTAAATAAATAGTCATTTTGCGCATTTTATTATTTCCAGCCGGATACCATACATATTCGATTTTACCATGATTGACATGTTGGTCACACATTAAATCTGCATCGGCATTACCTATTATGGTATAATTAAAGGTATTGCCCATATCTCGCATTGTACGTGGATTAGCAGGATCAAGTACTGCTTGTCCGTCAACGTTGAAATAATAAGTATATAAATTAGGCTTCAGACTATCCAGTAAGATTGAAAAAACACCATCTTTATTGCTTTGCAATTCATATTGTTTTCCGTCTAATACTAATGCAACATGTTCTGCCTGAGGAGCATTGAGGGAGAACTCAAGGGATTGATATTGTTGGGCAATTGCGCTAACTGAAGCGGCAATAAAAAGGGATATAAAAAAAATCCTTGCTGTTGACATAATTATCTGTTGGTTAAGCGTTTATCGCATTATAAAAACCTAAACTATTTTTTGAATAATAATTTTCGCAAAAGTAATACATTATTTTTAGAATTACAAGATTTGGTTAAAAAATACATGTCAAATTGCCGGCATTTAATTAAAATAGCGGATTATATGTATCGCTTGATTTTCCGTTAGGGAATTTCTATGGCGAAAAATGAATTTAAAAGATATTCCCTAACGGGAAATAACGCTGATTATCAATATCAATGCTATTAAAAGAAAACCCCTACAGGGTATAATCTCAATAAAAGTGCTACTGAACATTAGTGTAAAACTTTAGTTAAGTAACAAATAATCAATAGTGTAGATACTATGTTAAGTTTTATAGTCAGATAAATAGAAAAATAATTTTGGCAAAATCAAGAATTTGTTGTAATTTTGTTTGTTTTAAGCACTATTAGAGGTTAGACCGCTACGCTGTTAGAGGTTAGACCATTACATTGTTAGAGGTTAGATATAAATAAAATAAAATATATGATGACATCAAAAGAAATTCGTCAGTCGTTTCTCGACTTTTTTGCTTCTAAGGGACATAAGATTGTTCCTTCGGCTCCAATGGTTATCAAAGATGACCCTACTCTAATGTTCACTAATGCCGGAATGAACCAATTTAAAAATATCATTCTTGGAAATGACCCTATTACATTTCGGCGAGCAACAGATTCACAAAAATGCTTGCGCGTAAGCGGTAAGCATAACGACCTTGAAGAAGTTGGACATGATACCTACCATCACACTATGTTTGAGATGTTGGGCAACTGGTCATTTGGTGATTATTTCAAAAAGGAAGCAATAGGTTTTGCCTGGGAATATCTGACTGAGGTATTAAAATTAGATAAAGACCGTTTGTATGTTACCGTGTTTGGTGGTGATGCTTCAGAGGGGCTCAAGCGTGATGATGAGGCTGCCAGATTTTGGATGGAGCATGTGAGCGCAGACCGTATTATTGACGGGAATAAACATGATAATTTTTGGGAAATGGGCGATACGGGTCCGTGCGGTCCGTGTTCGGAAATACATATTGACTTGCGTGATGAAAGCGAACGCCAAAAGATTAGTGGTCGCGACATGGTAAATAAAGACCACCCACAGGTTATCGAGATATGGAACATCGTGTTTATGCAATATAGTCGTCGTGCCGACGGAAGTCTTGTAGACCTGCCAAATCGCGTCATAGATACAGGTATGGGTTTCGAGCGTCTGTGTATGGCAATGCAAGGAAAACAGTCAAACTATGATACGGATGTATTCCAACCAATGATTAAGAGGATTGGCTCATTATGTAACGTTGAATACGGCAAAAACAAAGATATAGATATTGCAATGCGTGTCATAGCCGACCATATTCGTACAATAGCATTTGCCATTACCGATGGTCAGTTGCCAAGCAATGCCAAAGCAGGTTATGTAATACGCCGAATATTGCGTCGTGCAGTACGTTATGGCTATACATTCCTTAATCAGCGTGAAGCCTTTATGTATAAACTCGTGCCTCAACTTGTTGCAGATATGGGTGAAGCTTACCCTGAACTGAAAGCGCAGCAAAACTTAATTGAGAAAGTGATCAAAGAAGAGGAAGATGCTTTCTTGCGCACATTGGAAACGGGTATCAGACTATTGGACAAAGTGATGGCAGATGCTCGCAAGCAAGGCAAGACTGTAATCTCTGGTGTTGATACATTCACACTCTATGACACTTTTGGTTTTCCACTTGATCTGACAGAGTTGATTTTGCGAGAAAATGGTTTTACCGCAGATGAAGACGAATTCCGTATAGAGATGCAGAAGCAAAAAGAGCGTGCTCGTAATGCTGCCGCAGTAGAACATGGCGACTGGGTTGAATTGCGAGAAGGTGAGTCGGAATTTATCGGTTATGATAGTTTGGAATGTGCAACGCGAGTATTGCGTTATCGCAAGGTTGTTCAGAAAAAATTAGAGTTGTATCAGATTGTTTTAGAGAAGACACCTTTCTATGCTGAGATGGGTGGTCAGATTGGTGATCGCGGAACTCTCGGTAATGTTGAAGTGATTGATACAAAGCGCGAAAATAACCTTGCAATTCATATTGTCGCCAAATTGCCTGACAATATAGAAGGCACGTTAGTTGCCAAAGTTGATAAGAAGCGTCGTCAGCAGATAGCCAATAATCATAGTGCCACACATATTCTGCACGCATGTCTGCGTCAAGTTTTAGGTACCCATGTTGAGCAAAAAGGTTCGCTTGTAACCGACGAGTCACTTCGATTTGATTTCAGTCATTTCCAAAAAGTATCGCCTGAAGAATTGCGTCAAGTGGAACGTTTAGCAAATGAATGGGTACGTCGCGACGACCATTTAGAAGAAAGTCGTCATACTCCTATTGCCGAGGCTCGCGCGATGGGTGCCATGGCATTGTTTGGTGAGAAATATGGTGATGACGTGCGTGTAGTGAAGTTCGGCGACAGCATAGAACTTTGTGGTGGTACTCATGTCAGTTCGTTAGGTTCGATAGGTAGCATACGAATATTATCCGAAAGCAGTGTTGCAGCCGGAGTACGTCGTATAGAGGCTGTTACAGCCGCTCGTGCTGACGAGTTGTACTATATGCAACAAGATATGTTGATACAGATTAAAGAGATGTTTAACAATGCTCCTGATTTGCTTGGAAGTCTGCATAAATTCATATCTGAAAATGAAGCATTGCGTAAACAAGCAGAAGAGTTTATACAAGAAAAAGCCTCAATGGTTCGTGAGCAATTATTATCGTCGACTATTGAACTCAATGGTATTAAAATAGTTCGCAATGAAGGTAGCATGGATCCTGAAATGCTCCGCAATATAGCCACTCAGATGCGTGGTCGTTTTGCAGATCAGAAATTTGCTTTTGTAGCAAGTTCGGACTTTAATGGCAAGCCATCGCTTACATTGTTCTTAAGCCAACCGCTTGTTGAAGCAGGTCTGAATGCAGCAACTATAGTCAAGACGGCAGCCAAACACATACAAGGTGGTGGCGGTGGACAAGCATTTATGGCAACAGCCGGTGGTCGAAATATTGAAGGTTTGAAGGCTGCTGTTGATGAAATAGTAGCAACAGTGGTAGGTTAAAAAAACAAGGAATTATGGAAGGCAATAGAAAACCACGAATTGCAATTTCTGCCGGTGATTTGAATGGTATAGGTTATGAGGTAATACTAAAAGCGTTAAATGAACCATACTTCACTGAAATATGTGTCCCAATAATATATGGTAATCTCTCGATAGCCGAAAAGGTGAAAAACGGATTAGAGGATATAACGCTAAAACTCACTCCCCTTCAATCAGTAGGCGAAGAGAAGGAAAACCATGTGTATGTAGTCAACTGCTATGGTGATGATGTGCCATTTGAACCGGGTAATCCGACACGGGAAGCAGGTCAGTGTGCTTTAGCAAGTCTTGCCAAAGCAACGGCTGACTTGCGTGATGGTAAGGTGCAGGCATTGGTTACTGCTCCGTTTAATAAAGATACAGTGCAGACCGATAAATTCCAGTATCCGGGGCATACCGAATTTTTGCAAACAGTGTTTGGTGGTAAGAGTTTGATGATGTTTGTTGGTGAAAGTTTGCGCATTGCCTTAGTTACCAATCATTTGCCTATTTCGGAAATATCGTCTGCCATCACTCAAGACATGATTGTTGAGAAACTTAACATATTGAATACTACCTTACAGCGTGATTTCACCATACGACAACCTCGCATTGCCGTATTGTCGCTAAATCCTCATGCCGGAGATAATGGGTTGCTTGGAACAGAAGAAGCGGAAATAATCAAACCTGCCATCAATACAGCATACGAGCAGGGCATTATGTGTTTTGGTCCGTATGCAGCAGATGGTTTCTTCGGTTCTGCCAATTACCAACATTTTGATGCAGTATTAGCAATGTATCACGACCAAGGACTTGTTGGCTTTAAGTCGCTCGACATGTCGGGAGTTAATTATACAGCCGGTTTGTCGATTATACGCACATCGCCTGACCATGGGACAGCCTACGACATTGCAGGCAAAGGTGTGGCTGATGCAGAATCGATGCGTCATGCAATATGGTGTGCTGTAGATAGATGGAAAGAGCGCAAAATAAATGACGAAGTGAGTGCTAATCCGCTGATAGTAACCGACAAGCATAATAATAAAAAGGAAGAATAAATCTATAAAATGATGAGACGACAATTATTTTTACTACTCTTATGTTGTTTAACATTTGCGGCATGCAAAAATAACAACAAGCGCATACTTACAAGTGCTACAGGCACTATATACGAATTGCTTATAGTGGCTGACAATCAGTATTGGAACGGTACTACAGGCGACTCTCTGCGTGAAGTATTTGAAGAACCAATGGTCGGACTGCCACAAGTTGAGCCATACTTTAATATCAGTCAGGCACCTACAAGCGCATTTGATAATATGCTTATGCCAAGTCGCAACATACTGATTATAGATGTTAATTCAGAAAAATACACTCAAACTAAAATTGGCTATAGTACAGACCTATGGTCCCACCCACAAGCGGTAGTGAAAGTATCGTGTCCGGACAAAGAGACTTTGGCTGATTGCATTAGTAAATACGGCAGACGCATACGCAAATATTTTGTTGACCAAGAGTTAAGTCGTCAGGGAGTTTTTTATGAGACCTATTGTAATCATGAGGCATCTCGCGAGATAATGAAAAAATTCGGTGTAGATATATTGATACCAAACGACATGGTAAAAATTCAAGACGACACTGATTTTTATTGGGTATGTGATGCTCGAGGTCAGGCTCGCAAAGACATAGTTATATATTCCTACCCTTATACCGACCCTAACACATTTACGCTCGACTATTTAATCCACAAGCGTGATAGCGTATTGGGTAAGTATGTTACCGATAGTCAGAATGGCCACATGATAACCGAACGTAATCATATACCACCGGTGTTGGATGAGTTCACTGTTAACAAAGGCGGCTATTGTGCCGAAGTTCGTGGATTATGGAAAATGAAAGATGGTTTGGCTATGGGCGGTCCGTTTGTAAGTCATAGTCGCGTCGATGAAATCAATCACCGAGTTATAACTGTTGAGTGTTTTGTGTATGCCGCCGGTATGAAAAAACGTAACACATTGCGACAAATGGAAGCAGTTCTATATACCATGAAACTGCAACAAGAAATCAACGAGTTGGATCAAGTTGTTGTAACTGCCGAGTAATGATATAATAATTCATACCAACAAGTCCAATATTGAATGTTAGACAAAGTCAAACAATATATACGTGATAACTCTCTAATTGCAGATGACAAACTATTATTGGTTGCCGTCAGTGGAGGTCGTGATTCTGTTGCTTTGCTTTCAATATTGAACAATCTTCATTACGAATTAAATGTTTTACATTGCAACTTCCGTCTTCGCAGCGGCGAGTCGGATAGAGATGAATATTTTGTAAGGCAGTTGTGTGAGCGTTTTAATATACCTCTGATAGTTCGTCATTTCGATACAATAGCATATAGCAAGTGCAATGGCATATCGGTTGAGATGGCGGCACGCGAACTTAGGTATGAATGGTTTGAACGTATGCGGCAAAAACTTCGTGCGCAAGGTATAGCAGTAGCACACCATGAAGATGACCAAGCAGAAACTATGTTGCTCAATTTAAATCGAGGAACAGGGTTGAGAGGTTTATGCGGAATGAGAGCCAAAAACGGCTATGTCGTACGTCCATTGCTTTGCATAAATCGCTGCGAGATTGAAAACTATCTTACAGAACAAGGGTTGACTTATGTTGATGATTCGACCAACGATGAAACTATATACAAGAGAAATAAGATTAGGCACGACATACTGCCGACGCTGAAAGTTGTAAATAGCAATATCACTGAAACATTATGCCGCGAAGCAGATAATTTCCAGCGCACAACTGACTTGTATGACTATTTTATACAGCAAGAGAGAGAAAGGATATGTAAAGTTGAGAATGGTGATATTGAAATAGATATCAAACTATTGCAACAACATCCGTTGCCCAAACAGTTGCTATATGAACTTATACGAGATTATGGTTTTAACTGGGAGCAATGTTGTATGATTTTTGACAATCTTGATGCTCAATCGGGTAAGAGATTTTTGTCTGCTGACTACGTATTGATAAAAGATAGAGATACCCTACTCTTGTATCGTCCGACTTCAACAACGACCGAACCTATGATAAATGTAGTGCAACGTGAACGTCAAGATGTCGAACATTTTCCACCGACGCAGGCATCGCATGCTTTATTTGATGCAAAGATATTGGACCAACCGCTTACTCTGCGTCATTGGCAACATGGTGATATGTTTTACCCCTTAGGAATGAATGAAAGCAAGAAATTAAGCGACTACTTCACAAATAGAAAGATATCGCTCAAACGCAAGCATGAATTGTGGCTCCTGATGTCAGGTGACGACATAGCGTGGATAGTAGGAGAAAGGATTGACAATAGATATAAAGTTAAGAAAAAAACTAAGCATATAGCCGAAATAAAAATAGAATAACATGCAAGATTTTTTGACATTACTGCAGCACCGACGTAGTATCCGCAAATATGAAGATCGTCCGGTTGAACATGAAAAGATAGAAAAAATACTGCAAGCAGCACTTATGTCGCCTGCCGGTAAGCGTCTGAATCCATGGGAATTTCTGGTTGTAGAAGACCATGAAGTATTAAGTCAGATGGCAACATGCCGGACATACGGAAGTCAACTGCTTGAAGGTAGTCCATTAGGAATAGTTATTTGTGCTGACAGTGAATTGTCAGATACATGGCAATTCGATTGTGCCATTACGGCAATGAACATGATGTTAGAAGCATCTGATTTAGGTCTGGGTTCATGTTGGGTACAGGTTTATAACCGTCAATCAGAAGATAATGTGTCGGCTGAAGTGATGGTAAGACAATTGCTTAATATACCTGAGCAGATGTCAGTTGTTTGCGTTTTGTCAATCGGCTATATAAATGAAGTTCGTAAGCCTTACGACTTAGAGAAATTACCTTATCAGAAAATTCATTACGGAAAATACTAATGAAACGCTTTGGAATAATAGGTTATCCGCTACAACAATCATTTTCAGCCCGATTGTTTAATGCGAAGTTTGAGCGTGAACATATTGACGCACGATACGACTTGATGCCGCTCAAAGATATTGCTGAATGTACAAACGTTTTTACCATACCTGAATTAGTTGGACTGAACGTAACCATACCATATAAGCAATCTGTAATACCATATTTAGACGAATTGGCAGATGAGGCAGCGGCTATAGGTGCGGTCAATGTCATTCAGGTATCGAATCGCAACGGCAAACGATGGCTGAAAGGTTTTAATACTGACGTGATTGGCTTTAGAGAATCCATGCGTCCGTTATTATTGCCTCAACATGATAGAGCACTTGTTTTTGGCACCGGCGGTGCTTCAAAAGCGGTATCATACGGACTTAAACAACTTGGAGTAAACGTTCAACTCGTGTCGAGACATAAAAGTCCTTACACCTTAACCTATGGTGAACTGACAACAGAAATTTTGCAATCACACCTTATATGGGTTAATACTACACCACTTGGAATGTTTCCTGATATTACAACCTGCGTACCTATTGATTATACAACACTGACAACTAATCATTTACTATACGACGTGGTGTATAATCCAGAAAAAACATTGTTTTTGCAGCATGGTGAACATCATGGTGCAACAATAAAAAACGGACAAGCCATGCTTGAAGGACAAGCCCGTGCAGCATGGAAAATATGGAATGAGTATGAAAAATAGAATTTTGCTTATCAGCGTACTACTGCTAATTCTGACTATCAATGCAAGTGCGCAACAAATCGAAAGAAATGAGTCGGCATTGGTTTATTATATGCCAAAGACTGAACTATTGATTGATGTCGAATACGAACGTATTGACGCCAAAGTAGGTGCGTTTTATCAATACTCGCAACGTTATCTCGGTGTTGACGATGTGGTTAAAGAGAATAAGGTAACGTATCGCATCAAGAGTGTAACATTTCAGACACGCACTGTTCCGGATAAAGACCGTGCTTATACTATAAAAAACAACGCATATAATATAGGCATAGGTCTGACATCTGATGGCATATTATGCGGCATCAATACTCGCAATTCTATTGTGTTGAACAATAAGTTCAAGTACGTTAACGAGCCTGTAGTCGTTCAGACTGCTCCGAAGACCATTGTTCCGCTTGGAGAGGAACAACTATTGTCAGGTTCGCAGGCAAAGATGGCTGAGAGTACAGCAAAGCAGATATATCGACTACGTGAAAGTCGCTTCAACATACTTTCAGGTGAGGCTGAGAATATGCCTACCGATGGCGAGGCTGTCAAACTAATGTTAGACCAACTCAACGAACAAGAAGAGGCGTTATGCGCATTGTTTGTCGGTACGAAGGAAATAACACGATTGCATGCCTATTACCCCATTGACTTGAGCAAGGAGCAAAATGGTCTGATTGCTTTTAGGTTTTCATCGCTTGTTGGTCCTGTTGATGCTAACGATTTGAGTGGTGCGCCAATAGTAGTTGATATAGAACATCATAAGATAAAATATGCAACTGTACCAAAAGAAAAAAAGGCTCAAAAAGATGCTATCTACTACAATATTCCGGGCGATGCATCGGTGATAGTAAAACAAGGCACTCAGATTTTGGCTCAAAAAGACTTGAAAGTTGCTCAACTTGGCATAGAGGTGCCAATAGAAACAGCCTTATTGTTCAAAAAAGTACTTATCAACCCCGAAACAGGACTTATAAGTCAAGTTAACTTATGAGAAAGATAATCTATATCATGAGTGCAATACTCATGTCAACACTTATTGAAGCACAAGAATTGAATTGCAATGTAACTATCAATTCCGACCAAATTGAGGGTTCAAACAAAAGTGTGTTCAATACTTTGCAACAATCGATAATAGACTTTATCAACAGCACTAAATGGACAAGTCTGAATGTAAGCAGTATAGAACGTATAGAATGCAATATGAGTATTATTGTACAGTCGGTAGCGAACAATATATTCACTTGTCAGATGACTATTCAGGCACGCCGTCCGGTCTATAATACCTCATATAATTCAATAATCTTGAACTTTCAAGATCGCGATTTCAATTTTGCTTACCAAGAATACGATCGCTTGGATTTTCAGGAAACAACTCTGACATCCAATCTGGCTGCGATGTTGGCATACTATTGCTATTTAATCATCGGATTGGACATGGACTCATACGTCCGACTTGGAGGAACACCATGTTTTCAGGAATGTGAAAACATAGTTACACTTGCTCAGACAGCCTCCATTGAGAGTGCCGAAGCCACAGGATGGAAAGCATTCGATAGTAATAAGAACCGCTATGCTATCGCACATAATCTGATGGACGAGGCTTTCAAGAAATACAGAGAATATTTTTATGAATATCATCGCTACGGACTTGACGAAATGCAGACAAATGTAGTGAATGGTCGCGCACGTATTGCCCAAGGTATAGGAGTGCTGAAAGATGCCAATCGTGCTCGTCCTGCCAATTATGTGGTGGGCATGTTTTTAGACGCCAAGTCAGATGAGATAATCAATATTTTCAGAAAAGCCACATCGCAAGAAAAGAAATCGGTATTGCAGATTCTTTCAGATGTTGACCCTACCCGATATGAACAATACGAGTCAGCACTAAGCGAATAGATAATCAACAAAAGCAAATTAGGTAGTTATGCTTACAAATATCAGAATATCAGACTATGCTTTGATATCGCATTTAGATATTGATTTTCGGAATGGTTTTTCGGTTATCACAGGCGAAACAGGTGCCGGCAAATCAATCATATTAGGTGCGTTAGGATTGGTAATGGGCAATAGAGCCGACTCGAAAGCCATCAGAGATGGAGCAAAAAAATGCGTAGTTGAAGTCAATTTTGATATAAGCGGATACGGATTAGAGAGTTTTTTTGAACTCAACGATTTAGATTATGCCGACCAATGCACTATACGTCGAGAAGTAAGCAACAATGGAAAGTCGCGTACATTTGTGAACGACACACCGGTCAACCTGCCAACGCTTAAAGAACTGTCGAACAGACTGATTGACATACATTCTCAACATGAAAACCTGCAACTTGGAAATGATGATTTCCAACGAAATATAATAGACAACGTTGCCGGAAATAAAGCCTTACGTGATGATTATACGGCAAAATACAATGAGTATGTCAAAGCGCAAAAGGTTCTTGCCGAATTGATTGCCAAGGCTGAAAAGGAGAAAAACGACCAAGATTATTTGGCGTTTCAATTCCAACAATTAGATGAAGCCAAACTCAAAGCAGGTGAAGACCTTGAATTGGAGGCGGAAATAGCGACTCTATCGCATGCCGAGGAAATCAAATCGCAGTTGAGCGATTGCGTCAACTGCTTGACTAACGAACAAGGCACTATCAACCTATTGCGAGAGGCAGAACAAAATTTAAACAAGGCTGTCAGATATAACACTGAACTACAAGAATTATTGCAACGACTTCACTCTACAATCATTGAAATCAAAGACATATCAGATAGTGTAGAGACCATAGAGAGAAATACCGACTACGACCCTCAACGACTACAGGAAGCAGAAGAACGCTTTGACCTGCTCAACACGCTAATGTCGAAACATCATGTCCAGACAATAGCAGAACTGATTGATATACGCGACCAACTTAAAGAACATTTGAATCAAATCAATTCTTACGACGAACAGATAAATCAGGCACAACAGCATTTTGAAAAATGCAAGATTGATTTAGACAAGACAGCGCAACAGTTGACAGCAAGTCGTGTAGCGGTAACAGATAAAGCAGAAACGGAAATTACAGATAAGTTGCTTCAACTTGGGATTAAACATGCCCAATTCGAGATACATATCGACCATTTAGAGCATTTTACTCCACACGGGATTGACAACATATCTTTTCTATTTGCAGCCAATAAAAATCAGCAACTGCAAGATGTATCGAGTGTCGCTTCTGGCGGTGAGATTGCCCGCATAATGTTAGCAGTCAAGTCGCTTACGGCGAGTCAAAATTCGCCACAATCTCTACCTACCTTATTGTTTGATGAAATAGATACAGGTGTGTCCGGCGAAATAGCCGATAGCATGGGCAAAATAATGAAAGCGATGTCGCATAACAGGCAGATAATCAGCATAACACACCTTCCGCAAATAGCAGCACGAGGAGAGGTTCATTATAAGGTCTATAAGCAAGACAATGAGCAAAGCACAGAAACTCATATAAGCAAACTTACCGACGAACAGCGTATCAACGAGATTGCAGCCATGATGAGCGGTAATCAAATTTCGGCAGCAGCTATAGAGAATGCCAAAGAACTATTAAAATCCTAATCTATGCTACCTCTTGCAGAACGAATGCGTCCACAAACGCTTGAAGACTATATAGGACAACAGCATCTTGTAGGTCAAGGTGCTGTGTTGCGCAAAATGCTTGAAAGCGGACATATATCATCATTTATTTTGTGGGGACCTCCCGGTGTTGGTAAGACAACGCTTGCGAAGATTATTGCCAAACAATTAGAGGTACCATTCTTCACGCTGAGCGCAGTCACATCAGGTGTAAAAGAAGTTCGGGAGGTTATTGAGCAAGCACGCAAAAGTACATTTTTCAATACAGCAAACCCTATACTTTTCATTGATGAAATACACCGTTTTAGCAAATCACAGCAAGATAGTTTGCTTGGGGCTGTTGAAAACGGAACAATAACACTCATTGGTGCCACAACCGAAAATCCATCGTTTGAGGTCATCACACCATTGCTCTCACGTTGTCAGGTATATGTGCTGAAAAGTCTTGAGAAAGATGACCTACTCAAGTTATTGCATCATGCCATAACCACCGACACAGAACTAAAAAAGAAACATATAGAGGTCAAAGAGTACGATGGGATATTAAGATATTCGGGAGGAGATGCACGCAAATTGCTCAATATACTTGAACTCGTATGCAATACAGAAGACGAAAATGTTGTGATTGACAATAAGACAGTAGCTGAGCGACTTCAGCAAAATCCGTTAGCATACGATAAAGATGGCGAGATGCATTATGATATAATTTCAGCCTTTATCAAGTCGATACGCGGAAGTGATCCGGATGCAGCAATCTATTGGCTTGCACGCATGGTGGCAGCAGGCGAAGATCCGAAATTTATAGCCCGCCGATTGGTAATATCGGCATCCGAAGATATTGGTCTGGCTAATCCCAATGCTCTGCTGATTGCTAATGCCGCTTTCGATGCTCTGACCAAAATAGGTTGGCCCGAGGGGCGTATAATTCTTGCAGAAGCAACTATCTATCTTGCCACTTCAATAAAGAGCAATTCTGCCTATTTGGCTATTGATGACGCTCTTGCCAAAGTTAAGGAAACGGGCAACCTTCCTGTTCCGCTACATTTGCGCAACGCGCCAACTTCACTAATGAAAGACCTTGGGTACGGCAACGAATATAAGTATGCTCACGATTATCCTAACCATTTTGTGAAACAACAGTTCTTGCCCGACGATCTCCAAAACACCCGTTTTTGGTATGCTCAAGGTAGCCCAGCAGAACAAAAACTTGACGACTGGATGAAAAAATTGTGGGGAGATAGAGGTTAGACCACTGCGTTGTTAGACGTTAGACCGCTGCGCTGTTAGATGTTAGATATTAGATGGCTGGATTGTATGTACATATTCCGTTTTGCAAATCAAGGTGCATATATTGTGATTTCTATTCTACACTGCGACTTGATTTGCAATCTAAATATGTAGAGCAACTATGCTGCGAATTAGATTGCAGAAAGTCATATCTACTCAATCGCACACTTAAAACCATATATTTCGGAGGTGGAACACCAAGTACACTATCAGTAGCAGACAATGAGAGGCTTATAAAAAAAATCAAAAGTATTTTTGCTTTTGATACTGATTATGAATTTACCATTGAGGCTAACCCGGGAGATATAACTGCCGAAAAACTACAAGCGTGGCACAATTTTGGCATCAACAGATTAAGTATTGGCATACAGTCATTTGACGACCATCAACTACGATGGCTCAACCGACGGCATACTGCACAGGATGCCAAACAAGCTGTGGAACTTGCTAAACAATATGGATTTGATAATATTAGCATTGACATAATATACGGACTTCCAAACCAAACAATAGATATGTTGCTCAATGATATTCACACTGCTATTCAACTTGATATACAACATATCTCAACTTATTGCTTAACCTACGAACGCAACACTCCACTCTACCAATTAAAGCAAAGCAAGGCTATCGTTCCGACCGACGACGATTTATTGAATGAAATGTACGACCTGATAGTCAACGAATTGACGCAAAACGAATTTGAACATTACGAGGTGTCGAATTTTTGCAAACACAATATGTACTCACGACATAACAATGCTTATTGGCAAGGTGAAGAGTACTTAGGAATAGGTGCTGCGGCTCACTCATATAACAAAAAGTCGCGACAATATAATGAACCGAACTTATTAAAATATATAAACAACACACAATCACCTACCATAGAACAATTATCTGAAGTAGATTTATACAACGAAAAAATAATGCTTGGTTTGCGAACAACAAAAGGCATAGACTTATCACAACTAACTGAACAAGAGCGTGTTTACTGCCTTAAAGCAGCACAACAATATATAGATAAAGACCAATTATCGTTAGATAACAAGTATTTGAAAATCAGAGGTGCAGGTTGGCATTTATTAGATTTGATTACCTCAGAATTGATGAAAATAGAATAAATATAACCCCTTAATAATATGTCAGAAAAAGAAGGAAAGACGACTGCCGACTATAGTCGTTTCAATAAGTGGTTTGCAATCATATTTTGGTTGCTATTCGCGCTTGGAATAGCGGCTTTGATTACATTGTTTACCCTAATAGGCAAAGGAGCAATAGGCTATTTGCCGCCATTAGAGGACTTGCAGAATCCCAAAAACAGTTTTGCTACAGAGATTTACACTTCCGATATGAAATTGCTCGGACAATATTATCGCAATGAAAACCGAGTAAGCGTCAGTTATGCCGACATATCACCATATATGACCGATGCGCTTGTAGCGACTGAAGATGTCAGATTTTTCCAACATTCAGGTATTGACGAGAAGTCGTTGCTGCGTGTTATACTCAAACTTGGACGTGCTGGCGGTGGTTCGACTATAACTCAGCAATTAGCCAAGCAACTCTATTCGCCGCATGCTGCCAATATCTTTGAACGCGCACTGCAAAAGCCTATAGAATGGGTTATTGCAATTCAACTTGAACAACTCTATACCAAAGAGGAAATCATAATGATGTACCTCAATCAGTTTGATTTTCTATATAATGCAGTAGGTATTAAGTCAGCAGCCCATGTGTATTTCAATACCACACCGGCAAAACTGAATATTGAGCAGTCGGCAATGTTGGTTGGTATGTGTAAAAATCCATCATTATACAATCCAATCAGACATCACGACCGCACTCTGAACCGTCGGAATACGGTGCTTAACCAGATGGAAAAAGCAGGCTATATAAGTGAACATGAGTGTGATAGTCTGAAGCAACTGCCGATGGAAATCAACTATCAGCGCGTTGACCACAAAGAAGGTATGGCACCATATTATCGCGAATATCTGCGACTTATTATGACAGCCCCTGAACCTATAGAATCAAACTACCCGTCATGGGCTCACGACAAATATCTGCTTGACCGCGAGCAATGGGAAAATGACTCACTCTACGGATTTTGTGCTAAACACACCAAACCCGATGGCACACATTACGATATTTATTCTGATGGCTTGCGCATCTACACTACCCTTGACAGCCGCATGCAGAAATATGCAGAAGAGGCTGTAAGCGAACATATTCAGTATCTGCAAACAGAATTTTTCAAAGAGAAAAAAGGACGTTCGTATGCACCGTTCAGCCGTAGTCTGACACAAAAAGAGATTGACGATGTGATGAATAAATCAATGCGTCAGACCGACAGATACAGAAATCTGAAAAGAGAAGGTCATACGGATAAGGAAATCAGAGATATATTCAACACACCGACCGAAATGGAAGTGTTTAGTTACAGCGGTGTGATTGATACCGTAATGAGTCCGATGGACAGCATACGCTATCACAAGCATTTCCTGCGCTGCGGGTTTATGTCGATTGACCCGAAAAATGGTCACGTCAAAGCATACGTAGGTGGTCCGGACTTTGCTTATTTCCAATATGATATGGTCAATACCGGACGACGCGAAATAGGTTCTACCGTCAAGCCATTCTTGTTTACTCTGGCGATGGAAAACGGCAGATGGCCGTGCGAAAAAATAGTGTATGAACCTGTAACAATTATTGCCAACGACAAGGAATGGACCCCTAAGGAATCGCATAAAGTCAATAATCAGGGGCAACTTGTAACTCTCAAATGGGGTTTGGCACAATCAAGCAACTGGGTAAGTGCCTATCTGATGAACGAGCATACTCCGCAAGCCCTTGTCAGGATGATGCGTGATTTTGGTGTCAGAGGAACATTAGAACCTGTTCCGGCATTATGTCTTGGCCCGTGCGACATTTCGGTGGCAGAAATGGTTGATGCCTATACCACCTTCCCAAATAAGGGCATACGTTTTGCTCCGTTATACGTTACGCGCATAGAGGATGCTAATGGCAATGTGATAGCCGTGTTTGATCCTAAATCGAAAGAAGTTATCAACGAACAGACTTCATATAAAATGATAGATATGCTTCGCGCGGTCGTAAACGGCGGAACAGGTAGTAGAGTGCGTCGTAAATACAACATTGTAGCCGATATGGGAGGCAAGACCGGAACATCGCAGCATAATGCCGACGGTTGGTTTATGGGCTTCACTCCAAGTTTAGTAAGCGGTTGTTGGGTTGGCGGTGAAGACCGCTCAATACACTTCGATGGTATGGCAATGGGACAAGGAGCCTCGATGGCACTACCTATTTGGGGACTTTACATGCAGAAGGTTTATGCCGATAAAAATCTCGGCTACAAGCAAGATGAGATATTCGACATTCCGGCTGATTTTGATCCAAATGAAGGATGTAAGAACTTACCAAATAATTAAGTAGATTGAAAATCAAAATCAGAATTATAACATTGCTTACCCTACTCTCACTATGTCAGATTCCGGTGAGAGCACAGTGGAATACCGACCGCATAACAGCGATTGGACGCAATGCGTTGTATTTCGACGACTATGTTCTATCCATTCAGTATTTCAATCAAGTTATAAAAATTAAGCCATATCTTGCAGATCCATACATTTATCGAGCAATAGCCAAAGTGCAGTTAAGCGATTATGGCGGTGCTCTGAACGACTGCAATAAAGCCATCGAACTCAATCCTTTCTTGCCTGGAGCATACTATATCAGAGGCTATATTTCTCGCGAACTAAAAGATTATGAGCAGGCAGAAAAAGATTTGAGTCAGGCACTTGTTTTTGCACCGGAAAATAAGACTTACATATTGCTCCGCGCTGATGTCAGAGCACAGCAAAAGCGATACGATGAGGCTCTTGTAGATATCAATCATCTAATCAATAGAGAGCCTAATGCTGCTCATTTCTATTTAGAGCGCGGAATAATTCAGTTAGCCAACGAAGACACCATAGGCTCATTAGAAAGTTTCGACAAGGCAGTGATTTATGACCAACGTAATGCTTCAAATTGGAGCGCAAGAGGTTTGGTTAATATGATGTTAGACAACAACGATGATGCCTTACAAGACTTCAATCAAGCCATCAATTTAGGTTCAAAATGGGCTGGCGACTATATAAATCGAGGTTCGATATACTACAAAAAACATAACTATAGGAACGCCATTGCCGATTTTGATAAAGCCGTAGAACTTGCACCTGACAATATTCAATGTTGGTACAACCGCGCCATACTGCGCCATGAGTTAGGCGATGCCAATCGTGCATTAGACGATATCAATCATGCTCATGACCTTGACACTGCACGTGCTGAAGTCTATTATCAGAGAGGACTTATTAACATGCAACTTAGGCAATGGCAAGCCGCCATCAATGATTTTCAATACTTGATAAACAGATATCCGTATTTCCTGCCCTGCTACTATTTAGCAGCCCAAGCCAGCAGGTCGTTAGGCAAAAAACATCAAGCAGAAAAATATATCTATACCGCACAACAATTAGAACAAAACAAAGAGCAGATACAGCGTCAGCAAAAGATTGACACCGACATGCAGATTGCGCAAGACCAGCCGACACAGAAAAACCGCCGGAAAGAATTTAGCAATCGTGCAGCGCAAAACATAAACGAATCGGACGCCGATGTGGCATACAAAAGCGAAACACGTGGTGCCGTACAGAAAAACTATGCCGACGTAATCAACGAACCTAATATAACATTAAGTTATTACTCACAACCTACTACTCTACGCCAAACAAACTATTCGCACATTGTAGTTGAACAATACAATCAACAGCAGACTCAACTACCATCAAAACTCAAACTGACATATCAGGAATTTGCACTCGATGCCAATATTATAGAACAGCATTTTGAAGCAATAACCCGATTTACCAATACCATAGGATTGCAGCAACAAAATGATAGTACCGCTGCTGATTTGTTTTTCGCACGAGCCATCGAATTTGCTATCGTTCAGGACTATAATAGCGCAATCGAAGACTTGAATGCTGCTATTGCCATCAATCCGAATTTTACACTTGCGTTTTTCTGTCGCGCCAACTGGCGATACAAACTCTTGCAATACGTAAGCACCAACGATGACCACAAACTATTGACTCAAAACACTAATGCCAACATTCCGATAGAGCAAATGCTGTCAACCAATATGGAACTCATATTAAGAGATTATGATGAGGTTATCAAACTCAGACCTGATTTCGATTATGCTTATTATAACAAAGCCAACATACTTTGCGCTAAAAAAAATTATGATGCTGCAATCGAACTATATAATCAGGCAATTAGTTATGACACAGAATTTGCTGAAGCATATTTTAATCGCGGATTAGTATATATCTATATAGGTAAGACAGAACGTGGTATTGAAGACTTAAGCAAGGCGGGCGAACTTGGAATATATCAAGCCTACAATCTTATTACGCGACTTCGGTGAGGGCTGTTGTTTTCATTTGTTTTCAGAAATCAATGAATAGAAATTTATCATATATTTACGACAAAAGAAGTGCGAAGAGAGTTGCAATATGTTTGACAATATTATTAGCAACACTTTTCACCTCAAATGCACAATTACTATGGGAAATATCAGGCAATAGCGTCAACCGAAAATCATATCTGATAGCAACAGATATGCTTACCGATATTTCGTTTCTCGACACTATTCCCAATGTGTTCAAACTATTCAGTAATGCCGATAAGGTGATTGTAGAAATGAGCCTTAACGACTCGCTATTTGAAAAAACACTGCTTGGTAATGCTATATTAGCAGACTCATTGTCATTGAAAAAATTGTATGAACCATCAGATTATTCACAACTATCAGAAGCCACATTTTTGTATTTAAATCTGCCCATCGGACAGATTGACAAACTCAAGCCTATATATGTCAACGAACTATTACGTAATCAGATTTTAGTTAATTGGGCAGGCTATGACGAACAACGTAGCACAGTGTTTTTCTTTCAAGCAATGGCTATAGAGACCGGCAAACAGATAATTGGTTTAGACGATGTGGGGGAAACAATGTACATAATGTTTGAACGTGAGCCGTTGCAATGGCAGACGCAAGAATTATTGCGCACCATACAACATCCGGAAAAAGAGGTGCAACAACAAAAAGCAATAACCCAACTATACAAATCAGGTAAACTAAATCAGATTGCCGACCAAATAGCGATGCCTGATAATCGCACAACGATTAGTTATTCGGACTATAAAGTCTATTGCGCACGCAACAAAGAATGGGTAAAAAAACTGACTCCATATATAAAAGAAGGAAATCAGTTTATAGCCCTTAATTGTATCTATCTTGGAGGCGATGAAGGACTTATAGCCCAACTTCGCAAAGCAGGATATAGAGTCAAGCCATACAACAAACGACAATAAATCGAAAACACTACTTATTTGTAAAATTGCTCGAAGGTGTTGTCGGAATAGAATACTATAATTTTAGTTACACGGCTTCCTTTGTTGCTGCCAATACGTTCTTGTAATTGTTGGCTATTAGACAATCCTAAATCCTCTCTTTTATCATCATGCCGACTATCGGTTTCAACAACATTTCTCTCCTTATTAGTTTCTACAGTTTCGACATATTCAGGCTCAGATTGCGAATTGCCCTGCTGGGGTTTGACTTCATTTTGAGAGTCAATAGTATTGGCACTTTCTGTTTGAATCAAAACTTTTTCTAATCTCTCTACAACTCTATTTACTATATCATCAACATTGATGCGCCTTGAACTGTCAATTTGTTGTTCTACATCATTTGACAAACTTTTTGTTTGCTTGTCATCTTGTACTAGCATGTCACCTGTCGTAGCATTGACAATAGGTTCTATATTAGTCGTATTCGGACTGACAGCTTCAAATGATTCTATATTTTCAGTTGTCGGTTTAGTTTGTTCAATGGTTGGTTGATTGACCTCAAGTTCGATACTTTCCTGTCGATTGTTATTTGATATACCTTCATTGTTATGACTTGCAATGTTGCTACCGGAATTGACAACTCTTATTGAATTGGGAGAAACATTGAAATTTGG
>Ga0326513_10000752_pt1 | contig 27559 bp, 44 predicted proteins | sample 2_2465_0518_D_FD_203654 | JGI IMG/M metagenome (GOLD analysis project Ga0326513, IMG submission 203654) | Bovine rumen microbial communities from UC Davis, California, United States - 2_2465_0518 | ecosystem: Host-associated > Mammals > Digestive system > Stomach > Rumen | place: USA... | reverse complement strand
TTCATGAGCACACTGTTCGTGTTCTCCGCTTTTGCCATGCTCTCGGTCAGGTCCTCTCCATTGAACAGGAACCCGAAGCTCGTGCGGATTGCACGTTTAAGGCTCTTATCGTCTTCATACGTGTCAATATACGCGTTCTTGAGTGTTTCATAAATATCAAGCACAATGCCGAAATCCGTCCAGACATACGCAATGATGTCGCCAAGGAATTCATTATTGATAAGGAAGTCGCAAACATCTTTCGCACTTACATCATCGGTGTCGATGTTCGTGTAATATTTCGCGATCATGTACTTCTCGACTTCTTCATACGTATGCGCGACATACACACAGGATTCGTCGTGGATCACCAGGACGGCCTCGGCAATTTCCTGCGCCATCTGTTCTTTCTGTTCATACGGGATATGGTCGCGGACTGTAACAACCGTGCCATCCTTCCCCTTGAATTCGTGCTCCTCATGCATGTCTGCATATTTGCTCATATCAAACTTTGTCTTTTGCATTTCCCTTAATTCCTTTCATCTTATCAAGATCTGCCGGCGTGGCCATTCTGGCGTTTCCGAAGAAGCTGATCATATCATTCTTCCCTCTGCTTGTCTTTCCGTTTTCGTCCATCATCATCGGGTTGGAGTCCATGATCATATCCCAGCTCTTCTCACAGAAGCTGTTGCCGGCATAGTTAACGACAGCGTCATAGTTCAGCTTTCTTCCAAGCTCTTCAAGAACGTTTTCAAAGAACTGGTAACTCATATTATTAATCTGCTCTTCATCAACAACTCCGAGGTGCGCCGCTATAACAGCAACAGCCCTTTCAATTGTTAGCCCTTCGCCCCCGGAGTTTCCGCGTTTTTTAGTTTTGCTTCCAGTTCGTCAATCCTCTCGATCCTGCGGTGGATCGCGAGCAATTTGTAAATTGTATCACTGTCGATCTCGTCGTAATTTTCCCGGATGAGATCTTCATCATCCGTAACGGCAACAAGCCAGTCATAAAGTGCCTTGTCGCCATCCCGGCCGTCCCCAAACGACGTCTTGTCCATGGCAAGAATGTAGGACAGCGGGAATTGCTCGATCAACATTCTGAACGCAGCCGTGCGGTTGCGAATATACTTCAACTTCATAGGTTTGATTTCGATCAGCTTTCCGCCAATCGTTACTGTGTTTTCCGGAGATTTGATCGGAGGCAGTTCCTTCTGCCGCACACCGCTTTCCGGCGGCTCCTTTTCGATGATCTCCGTGGACGGCATTACGCGCTCGCCCTGGCTTTCACTTGGCATTGCCTTTTTCCTCGTGGCCATAATTCCTTTTCCCTCCAGTTCTCAGATAAAAAGAAAGAGGGGTTGCCCTTCTTTACAGAAACAGCAACCCCGTCCTTTCCTTCAAAATCCTTTATTCTGCGTTTTCAGCAGAATTCGTTAGGCGCTCGCAGAGGCGGCGCCGGCCAAGCTGGTGATCCAGCCCACGCTCGCGGTAGCGACATCGGACTTGGTCACGATATTACCGCTCGCATCCATGGATTCGTACACCAGGTCGTACATGCTCTTGTTGCCCAGTTTCGGGTTCATAGCAGCAAACGTGAGGCTCGTGGTAGAGGCGCTCTTGTAGCTGTTGCTGAATCCCGGCAGCGCAGTAACACGGACACGCGGGATGTACATGTGCAGGATAGCCTTGACAGCAGCGTCAGCACAGTTGGTACCGTCAGAATACCTTATGTTCACTTGGAATCGCTACTTCCAAATCGTTACGGCGTACCATTCCGTAACTGCTATATGTCACCATATAGAGCAGACTATATCACGATCCAAAGGTCTTTCTCCTTTGGGCCCCTCCCATTTCGGACGCCAATCGCTTGCGCCCTACTCTACTCACTTCTTCGCGCATAAGCGCTATGCTTTCGATAGTCGTTAGACACAAATTGAATCAAGCAAATTTCCAATGATATCTGTTTTGCTTGCTTGACTCAATTCTTTGTACGGGATTGTCTCAGAGAGAGTTTCCCCGTTTAGGGAGGTTTTTCAATGCGCCTTTAAGCGCAAAGCCTCAATTCTTGTTTAAGGGGCCAATGTGCGAACAGGCTGCCCTTCGCGGTCGTAGAGGTCGTCTTGACCGGGACCTTCGCGGCAGCAACAACACGGCGCTGATACGCAACACGTACAACCTGACCGACAGTCACGTCACCTTCATAGAAGGAGATTTCAGTGCTGCCAGCCACCTCAGAAGTAGCGGGCGTAATGCTCACGGCAAACTTGCCGGAAGCAGCAGCCTGGGCTTCTGTCAGACCACGGATAATCACGGAACCGCTCTTCACTTCGTACGGGATCGTGATCTTCAGGCCAGTCATAACATCGAACCGGTTGCTCTCCAGCATGCCGAAGTCTCCGGCTTCCTGGGTCACGCCGTTCGCCATTTCGAAGATCTCCAGGGTGAACTGGGAGCTTTCGAAGGTGAACTCCAGCGTAGAGTCCGTATCGATATACGCCAGCGGGAAGTTGCCCTGGCCGCCGGTGATGGTGATCATGTTGTGTCCAGCCGTCAGGCTCGCAGAGTTCAGTTCGTCGTACGCGAACACAGTACCGTCGCACCGAACAAACTCAATGTTCGGAACATCCGCCAGATAGCCATCATACTTAGGGATATAAAGCATAAGGCGTTTTCCTCCTTATAGAGATAATATTGACAGATGATTTCTCGCTCCTCCTAAAACGATCGATCATCATATCGTTGTTTTATAGAAGAAAGTCAGGCGATACAGTTTGTATCCGACCGTCTTCGTCCACATGTCGTATTCGTCTTCGTACCCAAAGCGGATGTGTTCGCACACCGCTTGTCGCAAGAGCAAATACTTAATGCGTTCGGCAATCAGTATCTGCCGGCTCTTCAGCCGGTCTACATCGGCCGTATGCTCGACGTCTTCGCTGCAGTAGATGTCGAAGCTTTTGTACTTTACATTGACTCCTTTGTTGAATGTCCACGATCCCTGGTCATCATGCGTAACGATACGCACTTTTTCATTTGTCAGCAGCTCGTCCGTGGATCCGTCACGTATAAAGTATTTCTTTTGAAATGTGATGATGTCTGTGCCAACTGGCACAAGCATCAGTTCTTTCAGTTTGTCGTCCGGGAACAGAACGTTGCGAACGACATTGTTCCAGTTATCCTGCCATGTCCGAGTCTTTTCGACATAGCGGTCTGCAAACGCCATTCACATCATCCTCCTCCGATCAGGTATCTTGAATAATCGATTGCATCAAGCATAGCATGAACGATGCTTTCGAAATCCTTTATGTGTTTTGCAATGTCATGTTCAAATGCTTTCATCATGACATCCGAATGGTCGGACTGTTCAAAAAATGGAAGTGCGTATTCAACAGTCGCACCACTTGGGCCTTTCCCGGCCACATGCTTTTTCCATGTGCTTTGTCCCGGCTTCGTAAAAATAGGGCCACCGGCAAGGTTGCCGTGGAGCGCAACCATCACGCGGACATATCCCTGTTCTCCGCCGGCAATCGCACCTTCGTCAATGCCGACTTCAATAACCGCCGTGCTGTCTGTTACTTCACGCGATATTTCCTTAACGTTTTTCTGCGCTTCCATAATCATTACGTTTGCGGCTTCTGAACACTGCGAGATCGCACGGCACATTACATCGTGCATATGCCCGGACAGCTGATCAAGCGCGATATTGATACATGACTTGACCTCTGCCATATAACCTGCCTTGTCGAACCTGACCCGGAATAATGTAAGATCACTCATTGCCGTCCACCGACCCTCCGGCAACACGCTTCGCGTTCAGAACGAGAATCCCATAGTCTTTATCGATCTGTACTTCTGCAAGAGAGATGTTCATTACCCTGTAGGTAAAATCACCGAGAATAAACTCGTCGTCGAGTCGGATCTTCCTTGTGGCCGTGTTCCATTGGCATGTAACAGTAATCAGATGGTCAGGGTGCATACCTGCCTGCATACTTGCGCCACTGTAATCCGGCCGGCCGGCATACTCTGTATGGTTTACCGGCAGCCCAGCAGCAACGAGTCGGCGCCCACCAGCGCTTATCAGAAACCCTTTGTCGTCCGTCTCATCCGGGAATTCACGGGTTATGTCGATAATCGCATTGCATTCTGTGCTTTGCGTCGCCTGGTTGTTCGCGTGAAGCGTGATATTCCAGTTCAGCATAAACAGCATTCCGTCTTCACGGATCGCGTAATCGCCCTTCTGGATTGGATGTGTATAGTCTGTCTTAAAGTTGGTGCTCATATCAGAGTTACCAATCTTTGATTTCCAGTCAATCGATGTCTGTTGTGCGCGGATATATTCCGGCTCATACTCATCCGTTTCCGCATATGTCCCGTCCGCACTCAGCGCATAATACACATTTTTTGTACCTTCGCTTGTCTCATGATGGATTCGGATGATCCTGCATCCATCATCATACATCTTCCTTAACTGGTAGTTTGTCAGATTCGCAAGGCTTTCATCTGTCTGTGTATTTACGTAATACCAGTTGTGCACAAGCTCAAATGTCCAGTTAACATTCGGTACATCGTGCTGAAGAAGCCTTTCAAAGTCTGTCAGTATTCTGGCCGGTGGCTTGAAGTTTTCTCGGCTTGGTTTCTGTTTAAACGGGATCGTGCTCATGGCATTCCGGATATCAGTCTCCCGATCCCATACTACTTTCGCCATAATTATCTTCCTCCCCGTTCAGAATCTGCGCGACATAATCAGACAGCGGTTCGTGTTTGAGCTGCATCATATTGGAAGGAAGCCTGCCGATCTCTCCTGCTTTATCAAGAAGCTTGTGCTTGATACGCGTAAATGCCGCAAAGCTTGCGTCGCTCCACTCTTCCTTCGGTTTATTATTGTTCGCAAGGTATCCGAGTGTTTCGACTTCCCCAACAAGGCCCTGCAGGTCGGATCGAAGAGAATCGACATATTCCGGGAGCGTGTATGTTCTTGTGTATGTGGGGTTCAGATCTTTGTCCCGGTATATTACTTTTACAATGATTTCCTGTGTGCTTCTCATCCAGACACCCCCAGCTGATTGAACCGAACCATCCGAGTCCACACAACAGCAAGATCAGCCTGTCTCGCGTCAACCGTAGCTTTGACGTTTTTGTATGGCTTGTCTCCGTGTGTGACGGACATTGCATCCGTGGTGTATGATTGAAGATCGTCAACGTTGGACAGAACCATGTTGTAGAACCCAATCTCGCCTTTCAGCAGCACCCATTCCTGCTCGTCAAGTGCCAGATCATCGGAAAACGTTACATTCATTTTGCCGGTTGTTTCGTCTTCCTCATACACGATCATGTCATCGGAAAACGAAAAGGTGCGACCGCTGATTACATACAACATGCGAATAGCATCAATCAGGATGTCGATTAAATCCGCGCTCGTCATCTCTTCCGGGATCTCCTGCCATTTGATTCGCCGATGCAGTCGCTGCGCAAGGTTAACCAGATCGGTCATGGGTGATCACCCTTTCGTTTGTATTATTCGTCGCTGCTCATGAAATCGAAATCAGGGAGTTTCTCGTGCAGAACCTGAATCTTGTTCATGTTCAGATTCATCGTCTTCGCGATCGTAACGATCTTCTCCATCACATAAGGTTGGATATCGCCACTGTTCAGCCACTTCCGCAGCTGGTTCGCGTTCATAGACAGTTTCTTTCTGATTTCGTCATCACTCATGAAGTTTGCGTTGTCTTCGATTTTTACTCCCATGGTATCAGCGATGGCCTGCTGCTTCTCGCCGGAAAGTACCAGCGTTCCATCACGCAGTAAGGTACTCGTAGCCATAAGATAATCCAGCTCGTCCTGCGTCACCATCGTGAACGCACCCGGCAGGATATTGACTCCGTATTCTTTCTTCGGCGTGATAATCCCGACAGCGAACCTGTTCGGGTTGTTCAGCCGGAATTCTTCTGTACCGCTCGGCTTCTGCGCGCCAAATGCCTGCTGCATTGCATTCACAAGATCAGCCGCGTTAATCGTAGATTCACTCATTTCTCTTTCCTTCTCCCTTCAGTTTGAAAAAGGGATGCGGCAGCCGAAGCCACCGCATCCCGTAGTGTTCCGTTATCAGCCGACGCTGGAATCAGCGTACATGCTGAGGTAGGGCCGTACGCCCTTCACGATGCCAGCATTGAAGTACTGATCCAGGCGGATCTCCCAGGACAGGTCATCAATGTTGGTGTTTTCGGTGCTGAACACATCACCTTCGAACACGACCTTCAGAGGACGCATCGCGGCATCAACGCCAGTGGGGATGATGAACAGCTTCTTGGAGTCGAACAGGAACTCGTCGGTGCCGTCTTCCTTCAGCGGGTTGATCAGATTGACAACCTTCGCGGACAGGTAGGTACCGATCACGGCGTTCTGGTTCTGTTCGTTGATGATGTTGCCGGCGTACTGCTGGGTGGTGGTGTTGGCCTGGAAGCCAGTCAGCGCAGCCAGCTTGGTGTTCTCGGCAATGTCACCGAAGATCACAGCACCGTTAGCCTGACGGATCCAGTTCATAACCATGGGATCCAGAGTGCCCTTGACCAGGCCGGAACCGGTTCCGTAGTACGGGCTATTCCAGGTCGCAGCGGCAGTCGTCAGGACATTCGCGATGTAGCCGTTGATGGCGCATTCCATCTGATAGGAAGCGTCGTTTACGAGGTCGGCAGCATTGGCCAGACCATTCTGCAGTTCCACGATATTGATCACGGGACGCGCAGACACGGAGATCGTCTCCATGGAAACGGTCTTCCGGGCGTTCTTGGTACGCGGAGTGGTAGCACCCTTCGCCTGGATGAACGCCTTCACACCGGGCAGCTTGGTTTCGAATTCGGCCTTGTCGCCAAATCCGACGCGCTTCACGTCAGCCAGCATGTCCAGATAGTTGGTATCACGCTTGATGATATCGTTCACAGCGAACTTCACAAGCTGGGAAATCTGGTAACGGTTGTTGGGGTTGGGGTTGGAAGCCAGTTTCTTGAGCAGGCTGTCCGCATTCGCAACAACATTGCTGTCCAGGCTCTCGTGACGTGCCGCAGCAGTCACAACATCAACGATATTGGAATCGTTATAGATCTCGATCATTTCACTCATTGACTATTTCGCCTCCTCTCTATTAGGCTTTCTTAACGATCGTGCCGTTCGTGGTGGGCTTCACGGTATCGCCGACCGTCAGGGTCGCCAGGACTTCGGAAGTCACACTCATAACCAGCTCGTCGTTAATCACGGGGCGCCGCATCTTCACATAGTGCCCCGCAGGGATGGAGTACGCGGTCTGGTCGAGATCACCGTCATCGTAGATTTCGAATTCGTTCTCGGTGAAGTAGATCTCGGCAGAACCGGGATCGGTGCAAAGCAGAACCACAGCGGGGAGTCCCCACAGGGTGGTCTTTTCCAGCACACGGAATTCGGCGCTGCCGGCAGCAGCCAGCTTCTTAACGCCGTTGGAGCCGTCGATATAAACGAACAGCCCGTTGGTCAGCTCTTCGTAGGCTTTGTTGGCACCATCATAGTTCCAAGCTTCAGCCCGTCTGAAATATCCAGCCATAAGCTTTCTACCTCCATTAGTTGTTTTTCTTTTTGCGATCCAGAAGACCGCCGAATGTATCATTACCGACTTCCACGGAAATGTAGCTCGCGAGCGCAATGCCCTGTGTGACAGGTTTTACATCTTCGCTTGCCTTATCTTCTGCCATGGAAAGTTCAGCAATTTTCTCGTAGTCGAGTTTTTCAATAGCCTCCGCTACAGCGACATCCGCTACATCCAGGCCCTGCTTCTCAGCAAAAGCCTTCGCGCTCTCGCGCTTTTCAGCCAGTGCCTTCGCTTCCTGTTCAGCAATGATCGCGTCGTACTTGACTTTGATTTCTTCAAGTTCAGCAACCTTGTGGTCCAGTTCAGCGATCAGGTTACCAGCGTCCTCCATGGTTTCGATGATCCGCTCGTGATACTCAATCACATGAACAGGACCGCCGCCCCAGTTTTCAACACTCTCATGGGTGTCCACGGAGTGCTCCAGAACTTCTGCGCTCGCGTTTTCGTTCTCCGCAACGGCGTTCTTCTTTTCCTCGTCGTGGTCAACAGTCAGAGCGTCAGTACCTGCATCGCCTCCGCCTTCCCCACTGTCATCAGACTCGCCGTCGCTTGCTCCAGCGCCGCCTTCGGAAGCACCCTCGCCGCCAGACTCACTCGCGCCTTCGCCGCCCTCAGAAGCACCCTCTCCACCTTCAGAAGCACCTTCACCTTCGGCAACCGCGATCTTCTGATCTACGATTTCCTCCGCAGTCTGTTCGGTTTCCTGAGTCTCTTCCGCAGTCAGCTTGATTTCTTCATTCATAGGACTTGTCTCACCTCGTTCTGCTGGCTCTTCGCTTTCAGTAACGATTTCCTCGGAATCATCGGCTTCTTCTTCAGCGACCATGTCGAGCGCATATGCATCTCCACATGCCGGCCGCCAAACCAAACACAACCCGGTCAACGCGTTGTTCTCGGACACGTCAACAAGTTTACCGCCATCACACAGGACAACATCATTCGGATTGTAGCTTAACTCTACGCTTACGGCGAACCGTCCCATCTCGTACAAATCAACCAGGCGATAAACAATATCGCGGTCGCGTTTCGGAACACGAATCTTACCATAAAGAGATACAACGCCATCGTCATCAGTTTCGCTGTAGAAGCTCACCATGGATCCAATTTCGACGGTTCCGAATTTCTTTGTTACTCTGTTGTAGAGATGCCCAAGCTGCTCGTAGTTTCCAGCCAATAGATTTTTCGTGTCAGCATAAAACGGCAGGCACACATGGTCTTCCTGTCGGTTGACCACGTCTGCGATAAACGCATCAGTCGTACCCTCTCCGTTCTTGTTGACCACCGAATCACACAACTTGACTTCAACTGTCAGGAATATGGGATCCAGCTTACTTTCCTCGGAAATCAAAACATCTTCGGCCAAGAGCAACAGCTTTTTTTGTTTGTTCTCCACTGCCGATCATTCCTTCCTCGTTTCCAAATACCAGTAGGAGGACAAGTATTGAAAACTTGAAGTATATATAACAAGCCTTTCGGCGTGTTACCAGAAGTTTTGTTCCGGTTTACTCATTACGGATGCGGTTTCTTCGGGTTGCCGTGGCCATGCTTGTGGTCACACCCTCCTCCGTGTCCATATCCATGCCCCACATCCCCATGATGGGTCGTAGAACATGACGCGACAATGTTTTCGTTGTAATCGAAAGACAGCTTTTCAGCCATCATTGTCGTATAGGGTTTCTTCATATTATTCCCCCTCTTGTTCAAACGCGTTGTAGAATACTTCCTTTGCTTCGTCACTCAGCCAGCCATACTTGTCGTCGTTTTCGATCAAAGTAATCGCATAGCTGAACGAGAATTCTCCGCTCCGTACGCAATCAATAAAAGCGTTGATTGTCCTCATTTCCCGTTTTGTCACTCTGTATCACCCCTTATAATTCAAGCCCAAGTGCCTGGGCGGCAGCTATCTTCCGGTCGATGTATATCTTCGTGTCACACGGATATTTCATGTAAGCGATCTTTCCGTGGTCTACGGAGTATACATTTTCGCCAAGCTGCGTAGTTGGGGTAAATGATGTCAGGGTATATTCAACAGGATTGGCAAGGCGTACGCAAATCTGCACCGTGATCTCCGTATTGATCCATTCGCTTTGTCTTATGCCATATCTATCATACGGCAGATAAAGGATATCGTTGTCGCCGGTCGTATCAACACCGTAACTTGTACCGATATTCAGAATCTCATTGTCAAAGATCTGCGACACATTATCACCGACGAATTCACGAACTCCGCTGTTCCTCCACCCGGGCTGCACATCGGAGACGTCCATGGCAGTGCAGTTCTTTGTGATCAGCACATGGTCAACAACAATACGCCCCGTCATTGGGTAGAACTTTGCACCATAGATCAGCCCAGGGTTCTCGCCGAATGACGTCAGATAGTTGCCGCCCGTGCTGTTGAATGTTACGCTGTCTACCGGATGGATGCGCCTGATGTTTCTCGGGCCAGCCTGCCCGCTGCCTTCCCGGATCGGTTCCACAGTGATCTCAAGATTGTCCAGCGCAATGTTGTCAGCACCATCATATATTGTGATACTCGCCGCATTTGACCGCGTATCGTGAATCGAAACAGCTGATGTTGCGTCGCCGGCCGGTATGCCAAGGTTGAGGTATGCGTGATCGCCATCCCATTCAACGCTCGCCGTGGCATGTGCTCCCGGCGCCAGCGTCGTGACCGTTCCAATCGACAGGTCAAACGCATTATCGCCGTTTGCCTTAATTCCGGTGTTGACGAACTCTTCTCTCTCAGCATCGTAAACCATCCAATACTCTTCATCATTGATGTATGGATAGTTCAGAACATTCGCATGTGTTTCTGCCACAGCTTCCTGCAGGGCCTCAAGTGCTTCTTCAATCACATTGTGCTGGATCGGTGTGATCTCTTCCTCAGCGATCGCCGCACGGTCTGTCACAGGGATCCTGATGTGATATACGCTGAAGCCATTGTTCTCGTTTGTACTCATATACAGGTACGCATGAATATCTTCTCCGTTCAAAAGATACTCATCAGGGATCGCAACACCTTCGGGTCCACCCGTCGCTGTTTTGTTTGCAGCGCTGTTTGTGTTCCCAAAGTGAACTTTGTATTCAGACGGAAGCGTTACCCCATCAATCACAAGGGTGAGACCGTAGTCGTATTGAAACACAGGTTCCGTTTCAACATATGCCTTTTCGCCGACATGCGCAGTAACAATATTATTTCTCATGCAACATCACCGGCCTTTACTCTTGTGGTTCTGAACCTTCCGGCACGGAAGGCTTTGGATTTCTGCCAGTCTCGGAGTTCCCCGGGTCGCTCTCGCGTTCGCTGTCATCAAGTGTCGGCCGGCCGGGGCTTCCATCTCCATTATTCGTCGATGCCTTACCAGGCGCTACAAACACGGCCGTTTTCCCTTCGTCAAGCTCTTGCTTCTTGCGGTCATACTCTGTTTCCATATTGACGCCATGAGCATCAAGGAGCGTCTGCACACTCAGAACACCCATGTTGTACAGCTTCTCGCATTCTTCCTGGAATGCAGCAACCTGTGTCAGGTCGCATTCCGGCATAACGAATGTGGGAATCTTGCTTTCGTTTGACCTCGGCAGCCCATACGGGGCGCCGTTTACAGCCCGCATGATTTTGTTCATCAACTTGCTCAGGCTCTTCCGCGCATTGCTGATTCGCATTGAAACCAGCTTAGTGCTGATCTGGCTCGAACCAAACGACACCGCATTGTCAGAACCGGAGCTTACTGTTGCATTGATGCCAAACGCACTCAAAATGGAAGCATTCACATTGCGGTATTTATCCGCTTCATAGAAGTGGTCCATATCCGGCTGAATGACTTCGTATTTCACGCAGTCGTTTGTGATCGCCGCGCCAGCGCCGGCTTTCATTGCGCCCTTGGTCGTATCAAGAACTGCTCTCAGGATATTGGTATCAACAATAATGTTGCTGTCTTTCGGCGATCCGACCGCGCCATGCACGAAGCTCGCGGCTGCCAGATTCAGAAGCGCGTTTTCCTGATTTCGAATCAGCGCTTTCTGTCCGAGAGGAATCAGCGCCGACGCAATCATCGGGATCGAATAACGGCTCCACTCTGGTTTGTCGCCCTGCCATACCCATGTCGTCTTCGGGTCGAGCTGAACCCATTCAACGTTTTTCCCAAGCCCTTCTGTAACCTCCTTGGGATATCCGGCGACCCTGACCTTGTCATCTTCGTCGTCCAGGAACTTCTTCAGCGCTTTCGTTGAACTCTTCCGCATCGACTGCTTCAGGTTTTTGACGTTAAACTCGACCAGCGGGTTGCCCTGCACAAGAACGTTTGTAATGCGCATCATGTGCGGCGGCAGCGTGACGAGATCGCCGTCTTCCATCAGCGAGTAATACACATTGCTGAACAGATACAGCTGATAGAACCAACTGCGAAGCTTCGTGTCCAGCGAAATGCGCTCGAACCACTCCTCATACTTCGCTCTTGTTTTTTCGTCTCCGCCTGTCAGCTTCCATCCGTCCAGCGTACTGAACGGGACAAGGACATGGTGAATCGCTCCATTAACCAGGTCGTCCGCGTCCACGAAGTAATCGCTCAGTTCATAAAAGCGGTTGATATTCTGTTCCTTCTGGCGCAGGATCGATTCATAATTGTAGTTTTCAAGCGAACCATTGTATGTAATCGATCGGTCATTAAATGCGCCGGATACATCGTTTAATGATTCGGCGACAGCAAAGGAGGTAGCTTTGGGCCGATCATCGCCATAAGCACTCATTGAATTCATATCGTCAGCCAACCGTTCCACCTCCTGTTTATTATCTTATCGATCCGACAATGCCCCATTCTATATTGGCATCGCCGCGTAATAGTTTGCGTTTGCGTTCTTCTTCAAGCCCGCTGATATAATGGATGCCCATCATCAGGGCAGACACACGGTCTTTGTGCTGTGTGCTCTTCGCAGAATCATACAGGATATTACCGTTTGCGCCCTGGCGACCAATGATATTGCCCATTTCGATTTGCAGGGCATCGGTTTCAATGAAGATCGCTTTCTCCGCGTTCGTCAGTTTCTTGCCCGAGCCGTCGCTATCGTCATCGTTTTCGGCAATCTTGTTGTTGACAATATATCTTGAGTTAATCGGGAGCTGAATGCTTCCCTGCTCAAGCGCAATCGTCGTTGCGTTTACCATCTGCTGGTTTACGGTATTGTTCGCAACAAACGGCCGAATCAGCGGAACCGCGTTGTCGATAATGCTGATCTCGTCGTCACGAACAATCGGCGGGTATTCACGGCCTGTCGCAGGATCCGTCCACGGTTTACACATAAATTGCGGGAACGCATCGCCAAGTCCGCGAACGTCCACCACAACCTTGACGGTGTTCGGGAACAGAACCAGCGCCTTACGCAATTCAGTCGCAAGCGCGTCCAGGCGTTTGCCTTTGAATGTCTGTAGCCGAACCATCTGTTTCATATATCCGCCGTTCTCAAGCTCAACCAGTTTGAATGTTACCAGCGCGGCGTTGTCGGCGTTGCTTGCGCTCGATGTTGCAATATCCAGCGACATTACATACTCGACCGTTGACTTGGCCGGCTGCGCAATCTCAACGTCTCTCAGCGTACGGCACTTATCGGTCAGTTCGAACGTGAATACAGCGCCTTCTGCAGCACCAAGGAAGATCGATTCATATTCCATCATGAACTTCTCTTCCGTCATATCCTTGCGCTGGTCTTCAAAGAACGACAGCTTCGAGATGCCCTCGCGGACAGCTTCTTTATATGTCATCGCCCACGCAAAGCACCCTTCCTCGCCAAGAGCCATTCGTTTTAGAATGTTCATAAACGAGGTGTAGAAGTAGTTGTTTTTCAAACACGCTGATGTAATGCTGATGATCTTGCTGTCATAGTCAGCAATTCCACGCTGGATGCAAACATCGCGTGTTTCATTCATGATCGGCTTCGCGACAGCGTCCAGATCGTTCTTCGGAATTTCCGGTGCTTCATCTACGATCAGTATCTTCGCACGGTTACCACGCAGGGTTCCCATCGAATAACTCTCAATCTTGCTGCCGCTCTTCAGCCAGCACACGCCTTTGTGTGGGCCGATCTGCACTGGCTTGTTATGTCTGGACGCGTTGATCTCGCGAACGACGTCCGGATATACCAGAAACTTTTCTTCGATCTTTTTCACAACCAGCACAGCCTGTTCGGCCGTACCGGAAACAACAGCAATCATGCTGCCGGGGTACAATACACCAAGAGCAATACAACATATTGCAATCAGCCATGTCTTACCGGCACCACGGTTTTTTACGAGATCGATGTTCCGATACAAACCAAAGATACGCGCATCAACACGCTGCGATGGTTTCAGCTTGATCTTGAAGTATTCTTCAATAAACCGATCAAGGTGTGTGCGCCAGTACCATATCTGTTTCGCCCACGCCTCGTAGTTTTTAAGTTCCCTGATCTGCGACGCTTTATCAATGGATGCCATCAGCGCATCTCCATGCCAATCGCTTCCAGTGTATATTTGTATGCCTGGATCACTTTGTCGATATCATCGTCAGGGAACGTGTATGGGTTTTCATCCAGATATCCTTGTGTCTCAAGCTTTAGTATGATCTCGCCAAGAGACCCCATGCCCGTGCTCTCACCCGGTTTCCGTTTACATGCAGCAAAGTTCGCGCTCTTCGAAAGATCATCGAAGATCTTCTGGGCTTTCTGGTACTCATCCGGTGTGCCCTGGCCGCGCCGCATCCTGTCCTCCGCAAGGTCAGCGTTCAGCGAAGCCTTGATGATCTTCCGCGTATAGTCCTGCATGTTTACGTTATCAAGGACGAAGCCTTCCTCATACTGTTCGTACTGACGGTTCATCCACTCGACCTGCGCCGGCGTGAACAGCCCCTGCCACACTACATCGAAGTACGGCTTGTCTCTTTCGTCCGTAAACTCATGCGCTACCGCGTCGCTGCTCTCGCCGGAAACATGAAGGTTTTCTTCATATTCGTAAGCATAGGCATTATTTTTGATAACTAAAAAAGCCCTCGCCGTAGCGAGGGACTCTTCTCTCTGTTTGTCTTCCGGAGACGTCATGGGGTTCAGCCATACCTTGTTGTTGGCAAGGTCATACTGTGCTTTTTTCTTGGCCGCTTCCCACGCCTTCGGCAGGAACTTTCTGTTGTTCTCGAAACAGTAACGTTTTACCGTCTCTTCGTCAACACAATATTTCTTGGAGCATTCAGTACACCATGCATCGCGATACTGCTGTGATGCCCATAGCTTGTTCGCACTGAACTTTTCTAAAGGCATGATACGATTGCAGCGGATGCACAGCTTCGACGCAATCTTCTTCTTCGGCATGCCTTGTCTCCTTTTTCTTCCAATTAAATAAAGCCCGGGGCCATATAGGACACCCGGGCATACGACGTCTTGCTGGCAAGGAGCGCAAACTCGATGGCTTACGCCCCCGAAAACCTTTTCTACACTTGGCAGATAGGCAATACCATTGATTAACCTGGCTCAATAGTGAAGGCCTTTACATGCCGCAAACAATAAGTAAACGGCTGTTTGTTCCTGCGAATCCCGTCGCACCGGAAGCCACTCCGTTTCATTTGACGAGCAACCTCAGAACCGGCATAGGCGTGGTCGGATCATCCGTGCACATTGGAACAGCGGCTTAATCTGTTCTTATACAAAGAGTCCACCGTGGTCCGCTTACCTGTTGCAAAAGAACCCGGAATGATGCAGGCATCTCCCCGGGCGATGGCCGAAACCATCTTATGCATTTCCCGCAGCTTGGCGGACGGTCACCAGACGCATCCGGCGGCCGTAAGTGCCCTCCGAAAAGGGACACCGCAATTCGTTATTTCAGAATAATTGGGTACACGCATTTGCGGCCGTATCCTTCTTCCATCAGGATCGCGGTCGCGCCGGCGCATGCGCTGTATCCTTTGCTTTGCGCATACGGGTCTGTGCCACACAGGCTGGGCACACGCTCTACGTAAACGTTCGTACCAGGCAGGATGCCGGAGTTGAATGTCTGCGTTTTGTGCAGGTGCCCAACAACAAAATAATCGACTGGCTTGTTATACAGGTTCACGCTGTCACGAGCCATCGTTTCAATGTTAACGCCCTGCCCGTGTGTAAGCAGGAACTGATAACCACACACATCGACCATCTGGTGCATCGGAGCGTCGTTCTCAACAATCCACACAAGCGGCGCATTGTCGAATCTCGCCCGGAGGTAATGCATCACAATCCGCTCCATGTTTTCTTCCGGGAACTGTCCGGCTTTCGTTCCAAGCGGCCGAATCTCTCCGTGGTTCCCACGAACAGCACATACGCGGATCGGTATGTTGATTGCGTTCGCAAGATCAACCAGCCACTGTGTCAGCAGTTCCGCAAGCTTCATTGCGCTTTCGATAACACCGTATTCCAGGCGTTGGAGCTGGCTCGTCCGAAGCATACCGTCCAGCATGTCTCCGACAATCATCAGCGTAACCTGTTCCGGCCTCTCACGGTTTACGATCTCGACAATTCGATTCTTCAACGCGCTCATTCGTTCAACGAACACATCAGAATTGTACTTGTTGATGATCTCGCCGCGAAGCCCATACACTGTGAAATCAGCGCCGAAATGGAAGTCGCCCATCCCGATCACCAGTTCGCGCTTCGATCCGGTGTCCTTTGGTACCGCCCTGATCTTCCCAGGAATTTCGATCTTCGGAAGATCGCGGATCGCTTTTCGGATCGTCTCGCAAATCAGCTCCGTCCGCGAGAACTCCCTCATATCTTTTCTGAAGTCGCGCCGCATGTCGAACAGTTTTTGCCGCTCAACATAATCGGGGTTCGACGTGAACACATCTTCAAGATCCATCATGCCGCCCATATTCGCGTCGCTCATCAGCTTAACGCCAACACCTGCCTTGCGAAGTGTGTCCGGGCTGCATTCCAGATCATACATATCAACGATATCTGCCCAGTCCATATCGTTGGCGCCGCTCTTCTTACTAAGCATTGCCCGAACAAGGCTCTTCTTCTCATCGATATCCAGGTCTTCAATATATTTGCCCAATTGCTTCCTCACATCCTTTGTCTTCTGTAAACGAGACTCATACGATGCAAACAAAGCAATTCATACGCTGTGAGAGTCTCAATGTATCAAGACGCCTTTTTGCTTTTCAGATTAACAGTCTGTTGCAGGATGGATTGCTGCAAGCGTCTTATTGATTTGGTAGGCACTGTGGGACTCGAACCCACAAACTCCCGGAATGGACACCTTTTAGAGAGGCTTCGTCTGCCGATTGCGACAAGTGCCCATGAGCGCTCTCGGATGGTATCGAACCACCGTCAAACGGTTAACAGCCGTCCGCTCTGCCATTGAGCTACGAGAACGTAAACGAGACACATTTATTCCATATCATGTCATGGTTGTTGATTGCTGTGTGTGTCTCTTTGGCGGTTCGACTTGTGGAGAAATCAAAGCTCGCGAACTTTGACCTCATTGTATTCCATGTCGTAAAATCTATGCGGGATACCCGTCACAAGTATCCGATCCATGTCATACAAATCGCCGAACTCGGTGTGTTTGGGCTGGTACTGAATCTGGTCGGGCAGTATCTGATACATCCGACCTTCGCAACTGAAAACGCCGGCCGTGTCTACACGGCACCAAACGCCCCCGCGAATTCCCAGCCGGTTATGTTTGTGGAACAGGCTTTCGCGCTTCTCCCGTACAGGCTTTTGATTTTCATACTTCTTCGCATGCTCATCAAGCCCGTTCAACATCGCCGTAAAACTTTCACACTCTTCACGGTCGATTGCCTCTGTAACCCCGCCGGACGCGTAGAGCATATTCTCTACAAACGACGGGCAGCTCGAAGCCGGGATCTCCCGCTTCTGATGCATTGTCCGCTTGTAATCTGTCTCAATCCCCTGAGTGTTTCCAAGCAGCAAGCGATATGCGAGAGAATCAAGAAAACGTTTGACTTTCATTTCGGGGGAGAAAACGTCGTCCGAATCATTCAGCCAATTCCGGTGGCAATATGCTCCCCATTTGTCCTACATCGCCTTGACACGTTCAGATATTTCTTCACGCGAATCGGCGACCAGGATTGTGAGTTTGCCGGACGGCTCCGGCACACGATATCCGATTGCCATTAAAATCCCTTCCCTCTATTATAATTAAATAACTACGCAGTTTTGCAAACAAAACCACTGTATTTATTTTAGCCAGTGAGTTTTTCGAGACATGCAACTCGCTCTTTTAAGTCGTCACGCTCTTTCATAAGGTTTACAACGACTTCTCTGATATCCGGCAAATACCTTGACTCGGGGCAGCTCAGACACACCAAGTCGCACGGACCGTAACAGTCGTCAATTTGGCGAATCAGTTCCTCAGCGGTCATTCTCGTCATCCCTTTCAAGAGCCGCATTCATTTCCATCACATAGATCGGGCACTCTTCTGTCATCATAAACGCAGCGAAAGAATGCATCTCATCAGGGTTCTTTATGTTCTTCGGGTTCCTTATACAGCTAACAAGAGCGCAGTCATAATTACCACACCATGCCTTGTCATTGTGAATCCAATCCGCATTCTTGATCATGGCTCTATCCCCAGCATTTTCAGAAGCTGTTCCGGCGTGAGTTTCTTCGCGGCAATAAGCGCCTCGGCTTCTGGATATTCAGCAAGATACTCCTGATAAAGAAACGGAGATGTTGCCTTCTTCAGCGTTCTGTTCGCCCTGCACTTGGTTTTGCAGTACGCTTTTTTGCCGCACATTGTACAATCGCCGCCCTGCCGCCATTGAGATCTGTCATCGCTCGGGGCGATTATGTCATCCCAAAATGTTACATTAATCTCCCCAGACTTTCTGGCAGTTTCCACAGACTCCTTCATCTCTGCAAGATGATCTCTCACCATCTTGCGCAGGCCTTCCTCGCCCTTGCTAATTGCCCAGGACATAAAGTCCGGGATCTGTTTCTTCTCTTGACCCTTGGTTGTCTTTTTTTCTTCTTCCATCATTATGCCTCCTTACCATATTGTCCAAACATAATCGAACATCTTTTCGTAATCCGCGCCACGGAGAGCAGCGATGTCTTCCATGGCCTCCTGGTCAAGTTTCCTTATCTGGTCCCGGTAATACGCACGGATTACACGATTTGTGCAAAGCTTTGCATACTTTCTTTCGCCGGACAGGTAATATGCTTTCCAATATTCATACCCGCCGTTCCTCGCCCATGGCTGGCCGGAATGTTGTTCGCGGCACTCGCTCTCATGGAGCCAGATGTTGGATCGGTGCCCTCCGTATACTGGCCCAAAGCTATACCGCTTTTTCATCTTGATCTTATGCTTCCGCTTATTTGCATACCTGTTTGGTCTGTTACGCCCAGACATCACAGATCACTCCTCCTCTGAGAGTTTGTCTGCAAGTTCACGCCCCTTGTCGGTCAGCGTCCATACATCATCATCCGCATAATATCCGTCATCTGCTTTATTGAACATCTCACGAATATCCTGCAGATTAAAACCTTTCTGCACGGTTTCAATCTTCCCGTCAACCAATACATGGATGCAGATATCCATTGAAACTGTGTCCTCGGGAATATCTATCACAGCGTGGTGCTCCATCAATTCAATGAATTTTTCGCCATGCAAATCCTGGTCCATATTATGTTCCCTCCTTAACCCTTTATGTGGTAAAAATCATCCTGTTTCTTCCGATATGGGCAATCCGGCGGCCGTTCAACATAGAACCTGGGCGACATTGTCTGGCCGCTTATGTTCCGCTTATTTCGCCTGCATTTCCGCTTGCAGTTCCTTTGGCAAAATACGACATCATTCATTGCAGTACAATCATTCACTCCTTTAGTGACTTAATCAGCAATATCTGCCCATGCTTCAACAGCAGGATTGTGTACACTGTTGCAGAAGCCACACAACCCGGCAATATTCATATACTCGCAAGCCCATTTTTTACCGCCACCTTTGACGGCATACCATCCATTTTCCTCTGGCATACGTTCTGTGACAGGAATCCATTTCGGAACCTTGTCTGTTTTCAGCAGTTCAACCTCTTTCTGAAGTTTGTCGATTGATATCAGCGAATCTGCAAGAGTACTCCCAAGATCAACCGTACAACGCCTGTGTCCGTCTACGATTGTGAAGAATTTACAATCTCCGCACATTCTGTCAGCGCATCCATAAACTTGGATTTGTAGCTTTTCTTTCGTTACATCAATGCCCGGAAATTCATGCTTTTCAAGAACATCCATCTTCGCTAACCTCCTATTCTCATATCCTGTATCGATATGTTCCGTTTGCAAAATCAAATAAGTCGAAAGCATATGACGCTCCCGTGTCATCTCCGGGACCTCTTTTGCAGTTGCTTTCTCCGAAGTCAACAAAACGATGTATGGCATCATCTTTTACAAGAGCATGTAGAATCCTCTGATCTTCTTTCTGTTGCCAGTCCATATGGTTCGCTATCCTCCTATTCAGTCCATCATATGGCCCCGGAATGACGTTATTTGTAAATAATTGGCTGCACCTTGACACCTGCGAAGTTGCAATCCTGGCTCATTCTGCTGTAAAGGGCCAGAGTACTATTTAATGCAACGATGTTGATCGCATCCGGGTCGGGGATCGCAGGCGTCGTGTCCTTGATTGCGTATCTCCTCCCTTTTGCAAGCACCTTGCTCTCTTCTTGCCGCACATAGATCGGCTTCTTGCCCCATACCAGCGCCCACATAACAGCAGTCATCGTTTTCCCGCTTCCTCGTCTGCCTTCGAACATACATCCCGGCGATAGCACAATATCCCTTTGTGTCTTTGTGAGTTTGGTATGCGTCGCTCCCTCGATCCTCCATAGCCGCCATCTCGCCCACCAATACTTAAAAAGCCCGATGCCGCGCTCTTTCATCATTCCATCGTCTGCTTCGAAGAACATCATGGCCAACAGAAACAGAGCGACAAAAATAACAGTAACGATCCATGCACCGCGCAGAGCCTCTTCTACCGTTTCCTTTACGTAACCAAGCAACATTTTTCGCACCTCTCTTTTATTTTAAATAAAACGCCACCCGGAACAAAAACCGGGTGGCACCTCCCTGACATATAAAAGCTGCCCGTTGCAGAAGCCATAACTTCCGCCAAGGAGGATTTCTGTAAAGTTTCTTGAAAGACGCGGGGACGGCAGTTTCAATCCGTCGAGTCCCTGGTGGATGTCAAAGCACCTTGATTCAGGTTTATCTGTCTTTTCACCGCATTGCTGCGACTTTACTCCGGATTCGTGCTCCGGCGCAGACTCCCGCCGAGTTGGTCCTCGGTGTGTTCCACCGTACGGGTCCTATTGTCTTAGTGTGTCTTAATGCTTCACAACCCGCGTGTACAATCAATTGTAAACATCGGCGGCAGCGTATAGTTATTATCCTTCTTACGTCTCCGCCATACGATCCACGCCACGGCCGGAACCATGTAAGCAGCGATTGCCCATCCGGCCGTCGTTATAAAACCAGCCATACCTTCCTCCACAATCAATCGTCATTCAGTCGGCCGCCCGACCATTCTTCCCAGTCCGCATTGTTGCGAGCCACAATCTTCTTTACCGCCCGCTTGAGCAGCATCTCATACATCTGCCTGGTCTTGCCGAAGTTCTCCGCAATGTCCGGGATTGAGTATCCGTACATCAGCCACTCAACCGTCTTCGCTTCCAACGGAGACAGATCTGCGTTCGCAATCAGCCGATCCAAATCTGCGTAAATGCAAAGCGCATCCTCATTCAACGCGAACACGCCGTCCGTCGTCATCGCATGCTGCGGCTCAATTGTGGAGTAGTACGATGCATCCTATGTTGCTCTGTTCCTTATCAGTTGTTCGACAACCCTTTCCTCGCTGAGAGGAACATATGCAAGCGATGAGTTGACGCGGTTACTCACGTTTGGGCTTTCCTTTTTTGCCGGCCGCACTGGGCGCCTGGGTTGTCAGCTGCGCCTTCAGTTCATCAATTTCATGTTCCGCATCGTCCAGCATTGTTTCAAGTGCAGTGATCTGATCCCCAGCCTCTGCTGCAAATGCAAGCGCACTTTCAATGTCCTGCAGGTTGTTGATCAGGATGTTCTTCATCCGATCATAGAACGGTGTCGGATTACATGTGTTCTCAACACCGCGCCGCATAGTAAACGATTCTTCTTTGATTTTCTCGTTCAGTTCCTTGATTGTCATTTTGCATCGTCCTTTCATTCCCTTAGTTTTTCTACCCAATCCTCGAACGGTTCAACGCCGTCAGGATCAAAGTCGCCTTGTTTGATCATTTGGTCGCGAAGCTGATCAAGCCCAACCTGTATCACCGTTTCTCCCGCACCCTTGAATATATAATCGTAATGTTTCAGAAACAGCGATACACTGTCTTCCGCATCCGCAACCAAATCTCTGTTTTCCTTTGTGTTCCAGCTCTTGCAATGCAGCCGCACATATGCGTCTGTGATCGTCCGGCACACAATACCTTTCGCCTGCACAAACATCCCACGGCGCAGGAATTCATCCGTCAACGCAGAGTTCTTCTTGCAAAGCAGGTTGTATGTTTCAAGCACGAATTTCTTGCACTTCCGTGTCACGCTTTTCGGATTAAACTGCCACAGGTACAGCGGGTCCTTGATATACACCGCATTCTTCTTATCAAGCTGGTTCTTTGCCAGCGCGATAAAGTATGAATCCTCGTGCAACTGTATATCATTGTTGAACCGCAGGTTGTTGTCCTTCAGCCACTGCCTGCGGAACGCCCGACCATGAATGAATATAAAGTCCTTACCCGGATGCCACAACAGCGCCATGTGCCCGTCCTTCGCAATCGCTTCCTCGTAGAACGCACTGAACACAGCGACCTTGTCGTCTGTCATGTATCTGAAGTAAGTCTGCAGCGAAGTCGTTGACAGGAACGCATCATCAGAATCACAGAACATTACCCAGTCCGCCTGACTGTAATCCAGACCGGCGTTTCGCGCTGCCGAAATACCCCCGTGCGGCACATGTATCCACTTAACCTCAAATGGCTCGTTCTGTCCGAAGTCGGCCGGCATTTCAATATCCTCGCCGTCGCATACAATCAACACACGGAAGTCCGTCCACTTAATGTTCCGCTGCAGCCGGAGAATCCCAAGCATCGGGTCCATCAGGTGTATATCCTCTTTATAGTGAGGAACGATTATGTCAAGTTTCATACTCACCTCTCATCAACATTCTCCATCTCTCCATCCAGGGCAAGTGGCACTTTGCAATCTCTCTCGGCAAGGCGAGCCTTCAAATTGTTGATCTCCGCGTGTTGGGATTTCAACAACCGCATCGCTTCTTTCATATTGTCCGCCTCTTTATGAAGACCACAGAAATGCAGCTTCGCACTATCCCACCAAAGTGATGCAATGACACGGTCAACATCCGCCATCTGATTCAACCCCCAAATTGCCGGTCACCTCTCCCAACAAGCCCGCTTCTGTAATCGCTTGTCTCAGCCTGCAATAGCATTCCGTGTGCCCCGCCTCTGCGATACGCAATGCGTAGAAGATGCAATCACTTAGCCTCTTAACACGAACACAGAAATCGCCGACACTCGTCATCTCTTCTCCGCTAATGATTTCCCACCGCAAACCATTACAAAATATCAACCTTACAACGAAGGTCTTTTTGTATGATTGACCATCAAGTTCATCGGAAAAACATGCGGTTTGTTTCCGCTGAAACAGGATAAGATCACCATTTGATGTCCGCCGCATAAGTCCCCCTTATGTCATATCCACAATTTGTCCGCATACATGCCGGTATAGTTTGTCTCTTACATGTTCAAAGTCGCGCTCATGGACTGTGTCCCAATATTCAAAAGCTTTTTGACATTTCGGGCAACGATACCAGTCTTCTCCATGGAAGCTTGCCCCGGGTATTGGCCGCATAATGTTTTCATCATGTCGATCATTTGCCTTGGCGAATTGTGTCTCACGTAGCGCTTCGATCATCGAACATTGAAGCCCAATCTCTTCGGCAAGTTTCCCAACGAACTTTTCGTCACGCTTTTCATTTGAACTGTGCCTGCTGATAGCATTCGCCAGCTCCCGGATCCTCCCCCATGCAGCAATGTAGTATGGCTCGACTCCAATATTCGGCTTCTCTTCGGACTGTTGAGCCGAGCCTCCAGAAGGCGGGTTTGAAGGTACTGATTTTCCGTCTCCTGTTGGCTGATAACCGTTTCTAATTTCGTTCATGTTATATCCAGTCGCCAGAAAGGATGCATGATGCCATCAGCATAAACATGCCGAGTTCGAACATCGCGCATTCATCCTCGCTTGGCGCCTTCCCTTTCTTCTTTAATATAGGCAGTACCACAAGCTCAAAACAGACTGAAATGGAAAACAACACGATGCTGATTACCACAGCAAGTTGCCTCCAGAAATCAGCCATGCGCCGAAGATAATCGACAACGCAATCTCAAATCCGACATCCTCGATCTTTTCTCTTTTTATGTCATGATCTTTGCTGTAACTCTCAACACAAAGCTCCAGAATTCCCATAGCAATGATCGCAATAAAAATCTTCAACATCACCGCTCACCCCATCTGGTCTTCTTTCGGAAACTCAACGTCGCTACTGTTTTCCGCAACGCCAATGTTCGACGTCGTCATTACGGTAGATGTTAAATACCCGGTCTGTGTCATGTACGGCAGTACACAGTTGCATATACCGCTTCCACCGTTACTTGGATGATTGCTGCAGTACCGGCAGCACTCCGGAACATTGTCAACGCCGCCGCCCTGGTTATCCGGCACCACATATGGCAGCCGAATAACCTCCTGCGGGTTTTCGACATACATCCAGTCACACTTGATGTTCTTGCATTTCTTCATGTAACGCGGCGGGTTTGACGCCAACGCAATATCCTCCAGATCCGCCCCACACTTCGGACAAGTATATATAATCTGCATATCAGTCTTTCTCCCTTACACTTCCGTCGTGATTCCTGTTCACAAACCGCTCAAGCCCGATCTGGCACTCCGGGCACAGGTCGAGCGTTATATCGCCTTGCCGGAATTCGACAACAACACGCACGGCCGGCACCGCATACTCCGGTTCATAAAGCTCGCCACATGCGTCACACTTACACGCTCTTGACATCAACGCCACTCCCCATCAAAAGAATCATCAACCGGCTCCTGCCGGAAACAATGTGGGCAATACAGATAATCAACTGCTTGACGGCGGCGCCCTGTCCGCATACCATTGATTATTTCATATTCGGTGAACCACTTCTTAGCCATCGGTGCCCCGCAATGGCTGCACAGAATCTTATCCTTTTCGTCCATCATTCCATGTCTCCTCCGCTATTTATAACAATAGAATACTTGTTCAAATAGTAAGGCGAACGGGCATACTCTTCTGCCATTACCGACACATGCTCCACAAATCGCACAAACTCTTCGTCTATTTGCTCCTGAGTGGCTCCTGGGTTTACCCGAAGATACGCATCAGCGAAAAACTTTTTCAAGTCGTCCATGGTCACCCTCCGGCAGCGCCATCCGCCAACGCACGAACCGTCTGCAGCAGAACGGCCGCATCATCATACTTTTCATCGTATTGAACAACAAACAAAAATTGGTCGCCCCTGCGAATATTCCAGTTATAAACATCAAACTGTGCGGCTACGCGCTTATACAGTATCATGTCCCGACTATACGAATATGCGCCATAAATAACATACTCGGTCAGCGGTATGTCCGCGTAATACCAGTAAACACTTCGATCGTCCATGCCTTCCGCTTTGTCCATGAACTCTTTATATTTATGCGCCGCCTGTTCGTCCGTGAATACCGCTTCAATTCGATATTCGTCGAAACACCCGGCGGTCACGACATACACCTTATTCATCCGCAATCAACCTCCAAAGCCAAACGTCCGCAGGATATCCACCAGCAGCATCTGTCCCTCGTCCAGGATCCTCACGATCAGTCCGCGATACACAATCGCGTCGTCAATCGCAATCTCCCCGGCCTTCAGCGCTGCCTCGATCTCCGCATATACATCAAACACCGCGTACTCACGCACTCCGTCCGGCGTCTGCACCTGAATCTTTTTCACCCGCAGTGACCTCCTTATATTCCGCCCCCGTCAGCCTGAGCTTCAGTTCCTTATCATCACAGAACTTCAGCAGCGCCCTCGCGTATGACCCCCGCACGTCAGCCGGGTCAAACTCCACATACTCACCTTCCCGGTGATAATCCTCCGGGAACGTATACTTGTTCGTCACCGCCTGGAGCTTATTATTGATGTTCTTGTACCCGCCGGCCTTGCGCCGGAACATTCCAATGTCCACCAGCGACTGCGCTGCCGTGATCACCGACTTGTTTGACTTGATCCCCAGCTCGTCACAAAACCGCTTCGTGCCAAGGCCACAGATGCCATACATATCACAATTCGCCGTAATAAAAAAAGCCAGCATCCTCGCTGACTTCGTTGGCGCTTCCAGGATCCTCATGATATCCGTCTTATATATCTTACCTCGCTGTGCGCGCTGTCGCGCTTCCGCCGGCGCCGTGCCATCCCTCTTCCCGTGGTTCGCAACCCACCGCGCTATGTTCCGAATGTTCCGCTCCACCTCTTCCGGCGGATCCTTGTACATCATCGGGTCCTGCTCGTCCATCCACCGCTCAAGACCCGCCACAATGTCCGACTCGTCCGCGCCATTCCTATATAATAACAGCGCGTACTCAAGACTGCGTCGCTGCCGCGTACCAGGCGCATCAATCACAATGTCGCTCTCGACCCTCCGCTTCCGCCCCATCTGCTCATATGTTACGCTGTCCAGCAGCATTCTGAACCTCAACGCATTGCCGCTCTCCAGCACCCGATCCAGCAACTCCTCGGGGACGGTTTTCACATGCTCGATATAATCGTATTTTTTGATCGGTTTCATCGACCTAAGGTCAAGGAACCAACACCTCCGGCCTGTGCCCTGGTGAATTCCAAGGGGCAACTTTATCGCCTGCTTCGGTGTCGGTCTGTACTCTACCTTCTTGGGGTCAAATTGACCCATGAAGATCACAAGTCCGTAAAGCTCCTTCGCCTTCCAATTATATACGCCGTCATCAAAGAAGATGTCCACATGGTATCCCTTGTTCCCGGACTCCGATACATTGATCGCGTCCTCAGGAATGCCCAGGTCAATCAGCGTGTCCGCTATCTTCTGTATTACGGCCGTATCCTTCAGGTCAACATCGAACGTCAGGAACTTCGTCTTATATGGGCCGGCAAACACGCACAGCGACATGTTCCCGTTCATATGCTCCCACACCTGTTTGCTTCCATACCTATACGGCATATGCATGATCCGCGCCTTCACGCTCATCACATATTTCTGCCGGAAGAAACAGTACCGGTTCAGCATCGCTTCAATCGGGTATTGCGTTGCAGTGCCTACGTTCTCGCCCATTTTGACCTCTCCTCAAAAATTACACACAATATGTAATACACTTAGTGCCATATATATACTATATATGTAGTATATACTGATATAAGTAAACCCCCGGAAGTATAACCTCCGAGGGTAAGCGGCTTCGCCTCGTCTTTGCCCGCTCACTATATATAGGTATATTTTTCGTGAAAAGTTGCATCATATAAAAATTTTATTATTATAATTGTGCCGGCCATCGCTGCCGGTAAGCCCCAGCCTCGCGGACTCGCTCAACCAGCGCACCCTCAGTGGATCCTCCGCAAGGCGCGCAGCTTCCACCAAGCCCAGGCCGGCGCAAAACACCACCATATCCCGCCGATATCTACTATATAATGAATAGTTTTGGCGCAATAATGATTTGGTTCCCGGCGGTTTCTCCCCGTTTTCCTGGCGCTTTCTGCGGCCGTGAGAGGGCGCCTCACCCCAACATCGAAGTTTAGAAAGTATAGGCAGTGGGGTTTTGGTCTTCGTTTTCTGCGTCAAAACGTAAAACACGGAACAAAACAA
>Ga0326513_10000751_pt1 | contig 27588 bp, 23 predicted proteins | sample 2_2465_0518_D_FD_203654 | JGI IMG/M metagenome (GOLD analysis project Ga0326513, IMG submission 203654) | Bovine rumen microbial communities from UC Davis, California, United States - 2_2465_0518 | ecosystem: Host-associated > Mammals > Digestive system > Stomach > Rumen | place: USA... | reverse complement strand
ACCCTAAAGAAGAAACATCAATACTAATAAACGCCCAACAGGCGAAAAACTCCCAACAAAATGCAAGCATTAACCCGCACCGACTTCAATTTTCCCGGTCAGAAGTCCGTTTATCACGGCAAAGTACGTGATGTGTACAACATTGACGACGACCTGATGGTCATGGTAGCCACCGATCGCATCTCCGCTTTCGACGTCATCCTCCCCAAGGGCATTCCCTTCAAGGGCCAGGTGCTCAACCAGATTGCAGCCAAATTCCTGGATGCCACTACCGACATCTGTCCTAACTGGAAACTCGCTACACCCGACCCGATGGTGACCGTGGGACTCAAGTGCGAAGGCTTCCGCGTCGAGATGATTATCCGCGGTATCCTCACCGGCTCGGCCTGGAGAGAATACAAGAACGGATGCCGTGAAATCTGCGGCGTGCGTCTGCCCGAGGGCATGAAAGAGAACCAGCGTTTCCCCGAACCCATCATCACTCCCACCACCAAGGCTGACGAGGGTCACGACCTCAATATCTCGAAGGAGGAAATCATCGCCCAGGGTATCGTTTCGGCCGAAGACTATGCCGTGATGGAAGACTATACCCGCCGCCTCTTCGCCCGCGGTCAGGAAATTGCAGCCCGTCAGGGTCTCATCCTCGTGGACACGAAATACGAATTCGGCAAGCGCGACGGAAAAGTTTATCTCATCGACGAAATCCACACCCCCGACTCGTCACGCTACTTCTATGCCGACGGATACGAGGAAAAGTTCGCTAAAGGCGAGCCCCAGAAACAGCTCTCGAAGGAGTTTGTACGCCAGTGGCTCATCGAGCACAACTTCATGAACGAGCCCGGACAGCAAATGCCCGAGATTACGGACGCTTATGCCGAGAGCGTTTCCGAACGCTACATCGAACTCTACGAACACATTACCGGCGAACGTTTCGACAAGGCTGCAGAGGCCGGTGATATCGCCAACCGTATCGAAAAGAATGTAACGGATTGTCTGGCAAAACTCCGCAAATAATCTCCCGACATGAGATTCTGATACTCCCCCAAAAGTGTGCGTTTTTCACGCACACTTTTATTCTTTTTGTGCCAATTTTAGGTTCCAAAAAGCCGAAAAGATTCAAAATCTTGCTTTTTAACAGTCAAAATCTTTCCAAAAAATCCTTTGTTTAAAAGATTTTTCGTAACTTTGCACCGTCAAAATCTGCAAATTCGGCTGTTCTGTCCCTTTGACAGGTGAGACTACACATTATTAATAAAAAAGAAAATTCAGAAAAAAAATGAAAGTAGCTATAGTGGGTGCAAGCGGCGCCGTAGGTCAGGAGTTCCTCAAAATCCTGGACCAGCGTAACTTCCCGCTCGATGAACTGATTCTCTTCGGCTCTTCCCGTAGTGCCGGCAGTACCTATAACTTCCGCGGCAAGGACATTGTTGTCAAGGAACTCAAGCACGATACCGACGACTTCAAGGGCGTGGATTTCGTGTTTGCATCGGCTGGCGCAGGCACCAGCAAGGAATTCGAGAAGGACATCACCAAGTACGGTGCTGTGATGATCGACAACTCGTCGGCCTTCCGTATGGACAACGATGTACCGCTGGTTGTTCCTGAATGCAACGCAAAGGACGCCCTCGACCGTCCCCGCAACGTGATTGCCAACCCCAACTGTACGACCATCATGATGGTTGTCGTGCTTCAGGCCATCGAGAACCTCTCCCACATCAAGCGCATCCACATCTCCAGCTACCAGAGCGCTTCGGGCGCAGGTGCCGCTGCCATGAAGGAACTGCAGCAGCAGTACAAGGAAATGGTGGAGACCGGCGAGGTCAAGACCATCGAGAAATTCCCCCATCAGCTCGCCTACAACGTGATTCCCCAGATCGACAAGATGACGGAGAACGACTACACCAAGGAGGAGATGAAGATGTTCAACGAGACCCGCAAGATTATGCACTCCGATGTACGCACATCGGCTACCTGTGTGCGTGTCTCCTCGCTCCGCTCCCACTCCGAAAGCGTTTGGGCCGAGACAGAAAAGCCCCTCACCGCCGAAGAAGTGCGCGAGGCGCTCAGGAAAGCACCCGGCGTAACAGTGGTGGACGACGCTCAGAACTACGTATACCCCATGCCCCTCGAGAGCGCAGGCAAGGACGATGTCTATGTGGGCCGCATACGTAAGGATCTCGCCAACGACAACGGCATCACCCTCTGGCTCACCGGCGACCAGATTCGCAAAGGCGCCGCCCTCAATGCTGTTCAGATTGCCGAATGGCTGATTGAGAACGAAAAGTAGAGACTCCCCCCCCCCAACAAAAAAACTTTAAATAATCGCCTTACGGCGAGTAATAGAAAAAGATAGAATTATGGCTCTTAACATCATCGTACTTGCCAAGCAGGTACCCGACACCCACAACGTAGGTCCGGATGCTATGACGCCCGAAGGCACCATCAACCGTGCTGCCCTTCCCGCCGTCTTCAATCCCGAGGACCTCAACGCCCTGGAACAGGCGCTCCGCCTCAAGGAGCAGTTCCCCGGCTCCAAGATCAACGTGCTGACGATGGGTCTTCCCAAATCGGCCGAAGTAGTGCGTGAAGCCCTCTACCGCGGTGCTGACGCAGGTTATGTGATCACCGACCGCTCTCTCGGCGGTGCCGACACTCTCGCCACGAGCTACACCATCTCGCAGGCTATCCGCAAAATCGGCAACTATGACATCATACTCGGCGGCCGTCAGGCCATCGACGGCGATACCGCACAGGTAGGTCCTCAGGTGGCCGAGAAACTGGGTCTGCCTCAGGTAACCTATGCCGAGGAAATCCTCGAGCTCGATCCCGCCACCAAGCGTATCGTCATCAAGCGTCACATCGACGGCGGCGTCGAGACTGTTGAGTCTCACCTCCCCCTCGTCGTGACAGTCAACGGTTCGGCCGCTCCCTGCCGTCCCCGCAACGCCAAACGCGTAATGACCTATAAGAACGCCGCTTCTCCCGCAGAAAAGGCTCCCGAGGCTCAGGACGAATTCAAGGCTCTCTGCGCCAAGAAGCCCTTCCTCAACATCACCACTTGGGGCGCAGCCGACATCGAGGCCGATCCCCAGCAGATCGGCAAGACCGGCTCTCCCACCAACGTCAAGGCTGTCAAGAACATCGTCTTCAAGGCCAAGGAAAACCGTACGATGTCCGCAAGCGATGCCGATGTTGAAAATCTCATTGTTGAATTGTTGAACGAAAAGATCATTGGTTAAACTATGAACAACGTATTTGTATATTGCGAACTCGACGGCAAAAACGTCTGCGACGTCAGCCTCGAACTTCTGACCAAGGGTCGCAAACTCGCCAACACACTTGGCGTACAACTCGAATGTATCTGTGCAGGTGCCGATATCGAAGGTATCGAAAAGCAGGTAATGCCCTTCGGCGTTGACCGCGTGCATATCTTCAACGACGCACGTCTCTTCCCCTATACCACCCAGCCCCACGCTGCTCTGGTCTGCAACCTCTTCCGCGAGGAGAAGCCCCAGATTTGCCTCATGGGCGCTACCGTCATCGGCCGTGACCTCGGTCCCCGCGTTTCATCCGAACTCCACTCCGGCCTCACCGCCGACTGTACGGAACTCGAAATCGGCGACTTCGACATGAATGTCGGCTTCGACGAGAACAAGAAACCCATCACCAAGCACTACACCGAACAGCTCTATCAGATCCGTCCCGCTTTCGGCGGCAACATCGTGGCCACCATCGTCAACCCTGAACACCGTCCCCAGATGGCTACCGTGCGCGAGGGTGTGATGAAGAAGGAAGTTCTCGATCCCAACTACAAGGGCGAAGTCATCAGGCATGAAGTTGCCAAATATGTCAAGGACGAACTCTTCGATGTAGTCAAGGTGCTCGACCGTCATGTCGAGAAGGCCAAGCACAACCTCAAAGGGGCCGCTATCGTCGTTTCAGGCGGCTACGGCATGGGCTCGAAGGAAGGTTTCGACATGTTGTTCGAACTCGCCAAGGAACTTCACGCCGAGGTAGGCGCTTCACGTGCCGCTGTCGATGCAGGCTTCGTTGATCACGACCGTCAGATCGGCCAGACCGGTGTGACCGTCCGTCCTAAGGTGTACATCGCCTGCGGTATCTCGGGTCAGATCCAGCACATCGCCGGCATGCAGGATTCGGGCATCATCATCTCGATCAACTCCGATCCGAATGCCCCCATCAACACCATCGCCGACTATGTCATCAACGGCACCGTCGAGGAGGTTATCCCCAAGATGATTAAGTACTACAAGAAGAACTCGAAATAATCAGACTATTATGGCAAACTTCTATACCGACCATCCGGAGATTAAGTTTGAGCTTAATCATCCCCTTATGAAACGTATCGTCGAGCTCAAGGAGCACGACTACCGCGATAAAGACGCTTACGACTATGCGCCCCAGAATCTGGAGGACGCTCTCGACAACTATGACCGCGTGCTCGACCTGACGGGCGATATCTGCGCCAACATCATCGCTCCCAATGCGGAGGATGTGGATGCCGAAGGCCCCCACTGCGCCAACGGCCGTGTGGAATATGCATCCAAGACCAAAGAGAACCTCGACGCTACCGTCAAGGCCGGCCTCAACGGTGTGACAATGCCCCGTCGTTTCGGCGGTCTCAACTTCCCCGTGACTCCCTACACCGCTATCAACGAGATGATTGCTACGGCCGATGCCGGTTTCGAGAACATCTGGTCGCTTCAGGATTGTATCGAGACACTCTATGAATTCGGCAACGAGGACCAGCGTTCGCGTTTCGTGCCCCGCATCTGCGCCGGCGAGACAATGTCGATGGACCTCACCGAACCCGATGCCGGTTCCGACCTTCAGAGCGTAATGCTCAAGGCTACCTATGACGAGAAGGAGCATTGCTGGCGTCTCAACGGCTGCAAGCGCTTCATCACCAACGGCGACTCCGACATCCACCTCGTGCTGGCCCGTTCGGAGGAAGGCACCCGCGACGGCCGCGGTCTCTCGATGTTCATCTACGACAAGCGCGACGGCGGTGTCAACGTGCGTCGTATCGAGAATAAACTCGGTATTCACGGAAGCCCGACGTGCGAACTCGTCTATAAGAACGCCAAGGCTGAACTCTGCGGCGACCGCAAGCTCGGTCTCATCAAATATGTGATGGCCCTCATGAACGGTGCCCGTCTCGGCATCGCTGCCCAGAGTGTCGGCATCTCGCAGGCCGCCTACAACGAAGGCCTCGCCTATGCCAAGGACCGCCGTCAGTTCGGCCAGAACATCATCAACTTCCCCGCTGTCTACGACATGCTCGCCCTCATGAAGGCAAAACTGGACGCAGGTCGCGCACTCCTCTACATGACTTCTCGTTATGTGGACATCTACAAGGCCCTCGAGGACATTCAGCGCGAAGGCGCCCTCGACAAGGATCAGCGCAACGAGCTCAAGAAGTATTCCAAGCTGGCCGACGCCTTCACTCCCCTCGCCAAGGGTATGAACTCGGAGTACTGCAACCAGAACTCCTACGATGCCATCCAGATTCACGGCGGTTCGGGCTTCATGCTCGAGTATGCCTGCCAGCGGCTCTACCGCGATGCACGCATCACCTCCATCTATGAGGGTACGACCCAGCTCCAGACCGTTGCCGCAATCCGCTACGTAACCAACGGATTCTACGGACAGGTCATTGACGAGATGCTCCAGAACGAAGTGTCCGAAGGACTCAAGCCCCTTCAGGCCAAGGTGGCCAACATGGCTGAGCGCTACAAGGCATGTGTCGGGAAGATTGTTGCTGCCGGCAACCAGGAACTCCACGATTTTGCCGCACGTCACCTCTACGAGATGGCTGCCGACATCATCATGTGTCTCCTCATCCTCGACAACGCAACCAAGTGCGCCGAACTCTTTGAGAAGAGCGCTCGCGTTTATGTACGCTTCGCGGCCAGCGAGGTTGAGAAACATGCCTCCTTCGTGGAGGATATCGAGGTCGCTGATCTCGACAACTACCGCAAATAATTATTAATCATAACTTTGCATAACGGAGGGAGAGCTCAGTGATTGAGGCCTCCCTCTTTTTTATGGTCTGATACCTAAAAACGATGAGTGCCCCATCCATTTAAAATACCAATATAATAGTATTGTGTACGTGCGCGAAATGCCCTATCTTTGCAGCGTCAAAACAAACAGGCCGTTTTCCTGCCTGCAGGAACAGCCCGCATTTCAGACAAACTACATCAATAATTTCTAAAAAAACATTAGACTTATGGCAAAGATTGGAATTTTTTACGGCTCAACTACGGGTGTGTGCGAAGATATCGCCAACCGTATTGCAGCCAAAACGGGCGGCGACGCCTTCTCGTGCACTGAGATTGACAAAGCTCCCGACTATGATGTCATCCTCCTCGGCTCGTCCACATGGGGCGCTGGAGAAGTACAGGACGACTGGTATGATGCAATGGACCGTGTGAAGGCGATGAACCTCAGCGGCAAGAAGGTAGCCCTCTTCTCGGTGGGCGACAGCTCCGGCTACAGCGACACTTTCTGCGGTGCACTGGCTCCCCTCTACGATAGTGTGAAAGATACGGGCGCCGAGATTTGTCCCGGTCCCGGCATCGAAGGTTACACGTTCGACGCCAGCGAAGGTGTTGTCGATGGAAAGTGGCTCGGACTCGCTCTCGACGAAACCAACGAACCCGACCTGACTGAAGCCCGCATCGACAGCTGGATTGCATCTGTCGGTATTTAATAAATAATATTCTCCCTGATTACAGAACCCTTCAACTTTTCCGAAAATGAGCGCTGAAGCAATTGCAATGAACGGCCCCCTGAGGGTATTTATGAACCACGTTTATGAGTACAAAAAAGGTATCCGACGCATGATTCTGATGACAATGCTCAAAAGGTATCAGACTTTCGCAACCGAACGCCTCTCTTCCCAGGGAATCGCCTTTCATGTGCAAGAAGTTTCCAAGGATAAGATCAACCTCTACTTCGGACGCGAGGAATGTCTCAAGGCTGTACGTCTCCTCATCGGCAACAGAGCGGTCAACGAGCTCTCGCCCGAGGAGGACTTCATTCTCGGAACCCTCCTCGGCTACGATGTCTGCCAGGAGTGCGACCGATACTGCGCGCTCAAGGAAAAAAAACAGAAGGAAGCTTCCTGAATATTAGGGTCTGAAATCCAGAAATCCCCCGTCACGAAAATGGTAGCTTGGCGGGGGATTATCACGTTTAAATCTCAATTTCCGGCAAAAAGATATTGTATTTTTTTCAAAATTTCGCCTGTTTTGGGAAAAATATGGGTGAAATGTGCAAAAATTTTATAAAATTGTAATTTTTCTTTGCAAAATATTTGCACGATTCGCTTATTTGTTGTATCTTTGCACCGTCAAAAGGTTTCTTAAATCTAATCGACACAAGTTCTTATTTTTAGTTATTATCATTCTTCAGAAAAGTTTGTTTTTATTGATAGGTGCGCCTGCTTCCTCCTCCCGCTCTAAGGCGCACCGTTGAATTTATGTTAACGAGATTAGAACATCATCAAAACTCCCCGCCGTTCGTGAGAATAGCGAGGAGTAATTTTTTTTGGGGGGGGGATGGAAGAATCGTTATTCGCTGCCGTAGTTATAGACGACAATCTTCGCAGCAGCGCCCTTCACACCCTTGCCCGACACCTTGAGGGTCGATAATCCTGCAAGGGCTTTGGCCTCAACCACAACGACCAGCTGTCCGTGGAAGGCTTTCATCGTAGGATTGGTGAACACTTCGGTCGAGGTGGCGTCGCCGTTACAAACTGCCTTGAAGGCGGCCGACTTGCCGGCGACCTTGAAACTCAGCTTCGTGTCGGCATCGGGACACAGGTTGCCGTCCTTGTCGACAACGCTGACGGTCACAAAGGCCAGATCGGGATCGGAGAGCGGTTGTCCCTTGCTGTCGAGCGGTAGCGCCTGTAGCAGGCAACGTTCCGCCGAGAGTTCCAGATGGTGGGGCTTGCCTGCAGTCCTCACCGTCCGGCTGCCCTTCTCTGTGCCGTTTTCGTCATACACCACCACTTTGATTTCGCCAGGCTCGTACTTCACGTCGTTCCAGCGCAGACGGAAGCGGTCCAGACGCGTGTCTTTCTTTTTCGAAATTTTGCCTTGCGACTTGCCGTTCACGAACAGTTCTGCCGTTGGATAGTTGGTGTAACAATAGACTGGCACATTCTCGCCTTCCTTGCCGGGCCACGTCCAGTGGGGCAGCAGATGAATCGTTTCTGCCTCCTTGTTCCAATGGGAACGGTACAGATAGTAGCGGTCCTTGGGAAGTCCGGCCAGATCCACGATGCCGAAATAGGACGAACGCGAGGGCCAGTATTCGTCGTAGGGGGTGGGTTCGCCCAGATAGTCGAAGCCTGTCCACACAAATTCGCCGATTACCCATGCCGAGTCTTCCTGCCAGGCCCAGTCGTCATCGGGCAGGTTGCTCCACGAACAGCATTCCGTGTCATAGCCTGAGCACTGTCCGTCGTCGTAGGCTTTGCTTTTCAGCGTTTCTACAGGGAATTTATACACTCCGCGTGAAGATACCGTAGAGGTTGTCTCCGAACCCAACACGTAGCCTTTGGGCGAATTCTTGTAGCCGATGTTATATTTGTGAAGCCGGTAGTTGAAGCCGGGCACATCCATTGCCTGCCACGTTCCGGCCCACATGGGAGCCTCGCCCCGGTCGAAGCCTTGGGTACAGGGACGCGTGCCGTCCAGACGGTGAATCAGATCCTGCATCAGGCGGCTGTACTTCAGTCCGGTCGCGTTGCCTTGATCCGGAATCTCGTTGCCGATACTCCACATCACAATCGAGGGATGGTTGCGGTTACAGAGCACCAGGTTGGTGATGTCCCGTTCCCACCATTCTTGGAAAAATTTGGCGTAGCCGTTCTTGCACTTGGGATACACCCACATGTCGAAACTCTCGGCCATCACCATCATGCCCAGCGAGTCGCAGATGTCCATCTGCCAGGGGGCGGGCATGTTGTGGGATGTACGGATAGCATCACAGCCCATATCCTTGAGAATGTTGACCTGACGGATAAATGCCGCACGGTTGAATGCCGAACCCAGAGGGCCCAGATCGTGATGCAGACACACGCCCTTGAATTTCCTCACCTCGCCGTTCAGCTTGAAGCCTGCCGACGAATAGTCGAGCGACCGCACACCTACCTTTGTGGTCGTGCGGTCCAGCAGTTTGTCACCGTCCTTCACTTCGGTCACAAGGGTATAGAGGGAGGGCGACTCGGGTGACCACAGACTCGCGTTATTGATAATGAGCGTGTTGTTTACTTCGCGGCTGTCGTTCACCTCGCCGTCTGCTTTGGCTACGGTGCTGCCGTATTCGTCCAGCAGCGTGGTATATACTCTATATTTCGCCTTCCTGGGCACGTTGCGCACTTGAGCGCTCACCCACATACGGGCCTCACGTGCCGAACGATGGTCGGCCGAAATTCCCTGCACATCGGTCGTGCGGGCAAAGGTTTCCCAGATCTCGAGACCCACCTTGCCACCCGTCACCAGTCGCACCGGACGGTAGAGGCCTGCACCGGGATACCAGCGCGAACTTTCGTCCAGGTTCTGCAGATGTACGGCAAGCAGGTTCTCCCCGCTCTCGTCGAGGTATTTGGTGATATCTATCACAAACGACGAATACCCGTATTTCCACTCGCCGGCCAAAACACCGTTCACATAAACCGAGGGTTCGCTCATCGCCCCGTCGAACACCAGCTCGGCATTCTCCGTACCTGCGGGCACCGTGAAGGTTGTGCGGTACCACCCTTCCCCAATCCAGGGAAGTGAACCTGAGCGGCCCGTTTTCTCGGTGGCCTGTTTTTCGCCGTTCTGTTCGATGGCGACTACCTGTTTGTCAATTTCCTTGTCAAATGGACCCTTGATGGCCCAGTCGTGGGGAATACTTACCGACTCCCATTTGGAGTCATCGTAATTCGGCTGTTCGGCTCCGGCCGCAGAGCCCCGCTGGAACTTCCAGCCGCCCAACAGAAGCTGTTCCTGCGTCTGGGCGGAAAGGACGGTCATCGCACAAAGTGCGAGAAGCATACTGAAGAAATGTTTCATAGAGAGGTTTAATTGTTTTATTTTTGACGCAAAGATAAGCATTTATTTTCAATATATGGGGGAAATGTCAAAAAAAAATTGTATTAAGCACCCAAAATTTGGATATTTCGAAGAAAATACATATCTTTGCACGATAATAATATTCTATGAATATCGAAAATCTGCATATATCTGTTCGTGAGGCCGAGGAGATTCTCTACGGCGGCCGCAAGATTGACATCGAGTCGCTTCCGCTCGACCGGGTGGAACGCTGCTTCTCGTTTCTGGAGCAGTTTGCGGCCGAAAAAGTCATCTACGGCATCAACACGGGGTTCGGTCCGATGGCCCAGTGGCGGGTGGACGACCGCTATCTCAAGGACCTCCAGTACAACATCATCCGTTCCCATTCAACTGGCGCGGGTGAACCCCTATCTCACCTGCAGACCAAGGCGGCCATGATAGCCCGTCTGGGTACTTTCCTGCAGGCGCGATCGGGCATCCACCCCGATGTGGTGCGGCTCCTGGCCGAATTCATCAATCGCGACATCATTCCCTTCGTTCCGCGTCACGGCAGCGTGGGCGCCAGCGGAGACCTTGTCCAACTGGCCCACATCGCACTCACCCTCATCGGTGAGGGACGCGTTCACTACAGAGGCGAATGGAGGGATACCGCCTCTGTGATGCGTGAGAACGGACTCTCGCCTATGCAGATACATGTGCGCGAGGGGCTCTCGGTCACCAACGGAACCAGCGTGATGACGGGCATCGCTATCGTCAACCAGCATGAGGCCGAAAACCTCCTGCGGTGGGCCGTGCTCGCTACCGTATGGATGAACGAAATTGCGGCCAGCTACGACGACTTCATGGCTGAACCGCTCAACGAATGTCGCAGGCACCAGGGGCAGCAGGTCATCGCGCGCATGATGCGCGACTTCGCTGCCGGCGACCGGCGCATGCTGCGACGCGAACACGATCTCTACAACGGCGGACACGAGGATGACAAGGTCTTCGGCCACAAGGTGCAGGCTTATTACAGTCTGCGATGTGCACCCCAGATCTTCGGACCCGTTTACGAAACACTGCAGAACACCCGCAGCATTCTGGAGGAAGAACTCAATTCGGCCTGCGACAATCCCATCGTCGACCCCGACACGAAGAATGTCTATCACGGCGGAAACTTCCACGGTGACTATATTTCGCTCGAGGAGGACAAGGTCAAGATGGTGATGGTGCGTGTGGCGATGACAGCCGAACGGCAGCTCAACTATCTGTTCCACGACCGCATCAACGGCATTCTCCCGCCGTTCCTCAACCTCGGGACGCTGGGACTCAACTATGGTATGCAGGCCTGTCAGTTCACCGCAACTTCGACCACCGCCGAGTGCCAGACGCTGGCGATGCCCAACTACGTCCACTCGATTCCCAACAACAACGACAATCAGGACATCGTCTCCATGGGTACCAATTCAGCGCTGCTCTGTCAGCAGGTTCTCCAAAACGTCCATCAGGTGATGTCGGTCCACCTCATCGCCCTGGCCCAGGCGGTCGATTGTCTCTCCATACAGGACGACCTCGCTCCCGCTGTGCGTAAGGTCTATGATGCCGTCCGGACCGTGATTCCGGCCCGTGTGGACGACCGTCCTTTCTATGGGGAAATATCGCAGGTCGAACAGCTCCTGCGCAAAGGTCTTTGATTTTTTAGTCCCGATGGAGCATAAGGGTTGGAAGGGTAAAACCGACGGGCTGCCCTGGATGCAGCATACGCTCATACGGATGATGCGGGTCATCGATATCCGCGTCTTCTATGCCGTTATGGTGCTGGTCATTCCGGGCTATCTCATCTTCGGATACAGGGGCACGCGCGCCATCTGGCGGTTCTTCCGTCTGAGGTTCGGCCAAAACCCCTTCCGGGCCTTCCTCTCGGTCTGCCGCAGCGAATTCACGGTGGGACAGATTGTGCTTGACCGATTCGCCGCCCACGCCGGCCGCCGTTTCAACATCTCGCTCGAGGGGCACGAAGCCTGGCAGCAGCTCAACAACGGGGAACCGGGGTTCCTCCAGATTTCCAGTCATGTGGGCAATTTCGAACTGACGGGCTATTGCCTCAAAGCCTACCGCAAACGCATCTATGCCCTCGTCTATGACGGCGAGACCGAGGTGATGATGAAATATCGCGAGAAACTCTTTCGCGCCAACAACATAGATATGGTCATTGCCAGCCAGGATATGAGCCACATCTTCACCCTCTCGGCCGCGCTGCGCGACGGACAGATTGTCTCCATTCCCGGCGACCGCGTATATGGCTCGCCGAAGGTCATCCCCTGCCCCTTCTTGGGCGCCGATGCCGATTTCCCCCTTGGGCCCTTCGCCCTCGCGGTGCAGCGACAGTCGCCCGTGGTCGCCATCTACACGATGCGCGAGTCCACATGGCACTACCGGACCATTGTCCACCCGCTCAGCTATGCGCCCGGGCTCTCTTCCCGTCAGCAGGCCGAACATCTCGCCCGGCAGTTCGCCGCCTCGCTCGAGTCCGTCGTCCGGCGATACCCTCTCCAGTGGCTCAACTACTACGAGTTCTGGCACAACTAAGAATTATAATTTTTTTAATCAATTTCATACAATTGTGATACCCGGGTTCAAGGATATAGATGTCAGGGAACTGATTCCCCAGAAGGACCCCTTTGTTCTAGTGGATCAACTCGTTTCGTGGAACGAGGCGGAGACCCGTACCCGTTACACGGTACCCGACAACGGAATCATGGTGCGCAACGGACGGCTCTGCGCAGCAGGTTTGGTCGAGGTGATGGCCCAGACGTCGGCCGCCCACATCGGATATATCAACAAATATATCCTCCTCAGGCCCGTCAGCATGGGTTACATCGGTGCTGTCAGGCGTCTGTCGGTTTACCGGGAGCCACGGGTGGGTGAAACCATTGAGGCCACGCTGCGTGTCGAAGCCGAAGCGGGACCCCTCACCCGCATCGGGGTGCTGCTCTCGGTCAGAAACGAGGCGGTCGCCTGGGGTGAATTAACTGTAGCTCTGCAACAATGATACGCGTTCTGACCCGACATATCGTTACGCCCCTGGGCGGAAACCTAGCTGCCAACTGGGAGGCCCTCCTTGCCGGACAGTCTGCCCTCAGACGGTACGAAGGTAACGCTTCGCTGCCAGAGCCTTATGTGGCCTCGAAATTCGATGACCGCACTCCGCTCCCCGGCCACACGCTCTTTGAAACCTGGGTCGTACGCGCGCTGCGCGACGCTCTCGCGCAAACTGCGGTCGATACAGCATCGCCCCGCACCCTCTTCATCCTCTCCTCCACCAAGGGCAATATCTCCCTGTTGGAGACCGATCCTGCTACTGAAGCCGCATTGCTGCCTGTGGCGGCCGCCAACATCGCGCGCTCCGTCGGGTTCACCTCCGAACCGCTGGTGGTCAGCAACGCCTGCATCAGCGGTGTCGCTGCCCAGGTGATTGCGATGCGCTTGCTCCAGGCGGGAAGCTGCGACACCGCCGTCATCGCCGGAGCGGACGTACAGGACCGCTTCATCATCTCAGGCTTCCAGTCGTTCAAGGCGCTGGCGCCCGAACCCTGTCGGCCCTTCGATGCAGCACGCCAGGGGCTCAATGCCGGAGAGGCTGTCGCGGTAATGGTATTGCAGAATGTGCCCGACAACGAGGTCGCCGAAACCGACTGGGTACTCCTCAGGGGCGCTGTTCGCAACGATGCCAACCACATCTCGGGGCCGTCCCGTACGGGTGAAGGTTCCTATCAGGCCCTGCAGAGCATTCTCGAGGATGTGAATACCGAAGCGCTCGCTTTCGTCAACGCCCACGGAACAGCAACCCCCTACAACGACGAGATGGAGGCAAAGGCAATTACGCGCGCCGGACTGCAGAACGTGCCCGTCAACGGATATAAAGGATACTACGGCCACACAATGGGCGCAGCGGGCCTGCTCGAGACCATTCTGTCGCAGCAGGCTGTCGATTGCCACACCGTCGTCGGAACGCGCGGCTTCGAAACCGCCGGAGTCAGTCTGCCGCTCCGCCTCTCGGCCGCCCATCACCCTACCGGCCGGCAGGCCTTCGTCAAACTCCTGTCGGGCTTCGGAGGTTGTAATGCGGCCGTCCTGTGGGCCCGGAAAGGGGCTATTCCTGAACTCCTGCCCCGGGGGATGGAGCCGAAACCCGGTCTGCCCCGGCTCCGCGAAATCGCGACGTTCTCGCTCTCCGACACCTCCCTCACGGAACTCTACCGCAACTGCGTGGGCGACTATCCCAAGTTCTACAAGATGGACCCGCTCTGCCGTCTGGGCTTCATCGCTTCGGAACTCCTGCTCCGCAAGGCCGCCCGCTCCGGCCAGGAACCGGCTCCTGCCGTCATCCTTTTCTCGCGTGCTGGTTCCCTCTGCGACGACCTGCGCTATCAGGCCACCATCAAGCCCGACAGTTTCTTTCCCTCCCCGGCCATCTTTGTCTATACATTGCCCAACATCGTGACGGGCGAGATATGTATCCGCAACGGATGGAACACCGAGTCCTCGATGTTCCTCCTGCCCCGCAAGGACTGGAACCGCATGCTCTCCGTCGTCCGGGCCGCTATGATGGACGCCCATGCCTCCCGCGTGCTCTGCGGATGGGTCGACGCTCCCGACGAAGACCGCTTCGAAGCCGACCTCCGGCTCTTGCAGAAAGATTTTTTTGATTATACAGATTTTTCAGATTAGAATACATAATGGAAGCATTGAAACAACAGCTCAAATCCCAGATCATCGAGGCTCTCAACCTCGTCGATCTCAAGCCTGAAGACATACAGGACGATGCGCCCCTCTTCGGCGAAGGCCTGGGTCTCGACAGCATCGATGCCCTCGAACTCATCATGCTCATGGAGAAGAACTACGGCATCCGTCTCAGCAATCCCGCCGAGGGAAAGGCCATCTTCCGCTCCGTCGGCGTGATGGCGGAATATATCAGTCAGAACCGTACTAAATAAGCACTCCGATGATTTGTATCACTGGCATAGGTATCGTCTCGGCGCTCGGCATCGGTGTGGATGCCAACCGTTCCACGCTGCGCGATTTGCGTAGCGGGATAGCGCCCGTGCGCTTTCTCGACACCGTCCATCGCGACCTTCCAGTGGGGGAAGTGCCCGCCTCTGACAATGAACTCCGTTCGCTGCTCGGCCTCCCCGATGACTGGGCGGCCAACCGTACTGTACTCCTGGGCAAACTGGCACTGAGAGAAGCCCTCAGTTCCGCCCGCGTGAAGGACAAGGTGCGCACCGCGTTCCTCAACGGTACGACCGTGGGAGGCATGGACCGCACCGAACAGGCTTTGGGCGACATCCTCAAAGGCGCGAAGGCCGCTCCCGACGTCGCTCTCCACGACTGCGGGGCTACAACCTGCGCCATCGCCGACGGCGAAAACCGCTGGGAACTGGTCTCTACCCTCTCTACGGCCTGTTCGTCGGCTGCCAACGCGATGATTGTGGGTGCAGAACTCATTCAGTCCGGACGCGTCGATTGTGTGGTGGCCGGTGGCGCCGAATGTCTCTCCAGGTTCCACCTCAACGGCTTCAATGCCCTCATGATTCTCGACCATCAGCGCTGTCGGCCCTTTGCCGACGACCGTGCGGGTCTCAACCTCGGCGAGGGTGCGGCCTATCTGGTCCTCGAGTCGGAGAAAACGGCCCGGGCTCGCAAGACTCAGGTGTTGGGATATCTCTCGGGCTGGGAAAATGCCTGCGATGCATTCCACCAGACGGCCTCTTCCCCCGACGGCGAGGGTGCTTATCGCGCGATGACGGGCGCCCTCCGTTCCGCAGGACTCTCGCCCGCCGACATCGCTTACATCAATGCCCACGGAACGGGCACCCCCAACAACGACGAGACGGAACTCGCGGCAATGCACCGTGTCTTCGGCTCCGGACTCCCGCCCTTCGCGTCCACCAAGTGGCTCACGGGCCACACCACCTCGGCATCCGGCTCCATCGAGGCCGCATTCTGCATCATGGGCCTCAACGCAGGCTTCATGCCCGGGCTCTCGGTCAAACCCGCCCGGTCTCTGCGCCACGTTCTCTGCAACTCCTTCGGTTTCGGGGGCAACGACGCCGCTGTCGTGCTCTCTGCTCCCGATGCACCGCCTGCGGTCACGCCTTCCGTTGCTTCGGTCGATAGACCGGTCCTCGTCATCGAGGCAGCTGCCCAGATTTCCTGCCAGCAGCCTCTCTCCGATGCCTGGCTTCGCACGCCTGACCTCTGCTCCGGTCCTGTGGCCCGCACCATCGACCCAAATTTCGGGGAGTGGATTTCGCCCGCCGAAGCGCGACGGATGGGCCTCCTCCTCAAACGGACCCTCACCAACGCACGCAGGACTCTCGGCGAAGCCGGTATCTCGGTGCCCGACGCCATCATTACGGGTACCGGACTGGGCAACATCGAGGACTCCGAACAGTGTCTCCTCTCTATGCTCGAGAACGGCGAGACCTCCGTGTCGCCCACACGCTTCATGCTCTCAACCCACAACACCTTCTCGTCGCTCATCGCAATAGCAACAGAAGCGCATGGCTACAACGCAACCTATTCCCATCGCGGTCTCTCCTTCGAGAGCGCTCTTGCCGATGCCTGCCTCCGCCTCCGGAGGGGGCTCGCCGGCAACGTACTCCTGAATGCTGTCGATGGTATGACGGACAACTGCTACCGCTTCCTTTGCAGCACGGGCGAACTCGGTCTGCCCGAACAATACCCCGCCTCCGAAGCGGCCGCATCCTTCCTCCTCCGCGCCGTCTCGCCCGATGAGATTAAGGACAAAATAATGATTATCGGCCACAGGCTCTTCCATCAGCCCACCGCCTACGAACTCGGGGAGGCCGTCCGCGATATGGTGCTCGAACAGGGTGTCCCCTTCGAAACCATACCGGTTGTGTTTGCCGCTTACAGTGGTGTCGCGGAAGATTTCCCATACTACGGCGCGATATTCTCTGATATCTTCCAGGAGTTGAGACCTGCCTACTATTCCCGGTTCCTCGGGGTTAGCTTCTCAACCCCCGCCCTCGCGTTCTACATGGCGTTCCGACAGATGCAGTCCATTCCCGGACAGGTTGGTATCCTGCTCTTCAACAACAGCAAGTCGGGTGCTTCGCTCACTCTGCTCGGCAAGAATATGGTACTCCGATGAAACTCTTCCTCCTCGCCGTCCTGCAGTCCGTCCTCCTCGCGGCTTCCCAGGTGCTCCTCAAGATTGCCCTGCGCGACTTGCCGACCTTTGCGTGGACGTGGGATTATTGGCGGCAGCTCTTGCTCAGCCTCCCTTTCTTTCTCACGGGGGTGTCCTTTGCCGCTGCATCGCTGCTCTGGCTCTACATCATCCGCCATTATCCCTTCTCGTTGGCCTACCCTCTCGTCAGCCTCAGCTATGTCTTCGGCATGCTGGCTGCCCTCTGGGTCTTCCACGAGACGGTGTCCGCCGCCTCTTGGATTGGACTTCTTTTGATATTATCCGGTTGTTGGCTCATTGCCGCAAGATAAAAACAATATGACCAAACTCTACTCTATCCTCTCCCATTCGGCTTCGCCGGTCAGTTTCCGTCTCGCACTCAATCCCGGGTCGGAAATCTACCAGGCACACTTCCCCGATGCCCCCATCACGCCCGGTGCCTGCATCGTCGACATCTGTCAGGACCTCCTCCGGCTCCACATGGAACGTAACATCGCCCTCGCCTCGATGACCGATACCAAGTTCCTGCAGCCCGTGCTCCCGTCGATGCGTGAGATTCGTGTGGACTTCGACATCTTCGACCGCGACGAGTTCGACTTCAGGGTGCGCGCTACGGTGCTCCACGACGACACCGAACTGGCCCGCCTCTCGATGTGTTTCCGCTGGGTCCACCACATCTGTGTCGTCATTCCCTCCTACAACAATGCCGAGACCGTCTGCAATGTTGTCACGCGTTGCCAGGCTCAGCTGCCCGATGTCATCGTCGTCAACGACGGCTCCACCGACGATACCCTCGCCCGGCTCCGGGCGATGGAACAGCCGCCCCTCGTCCTTTCCTTCGACGCCAATCGCGGCAAGGGCGCTGCCCTCAAGGCCGGCATCCGAAAGGCCCGCGAGCTCGGATTCACCCATGTCGTAACCATCGACAGCGACGGACAGCACTACCCCGAGGACATACCCGTTCTCGTCGACAAACATCTCGAGTATCCCACCGCTATCATTGTGGGAAACCGGGGGCTCGACCACGAGAATATGTCGCTGGGAAGCCGTCTCGCCAACCATTTCTCCAACTTCTGGTTCGCGCTCCAGACCTGGCAGTATCTGCCCGACACTCAGTGCGGATTCCGCCTCTACCCTGTCGGCGAACTCCACGGCACCTCGCTGCTCACCTCCCGCTATGAGGCCGAGCTCGAGGTGATGGTCTTCTCAGCGTGGGCCTGCACCCAGGTCATCCCCGTGCCCGTCCGTGTGTGGTATCCGCCCAGGGAGGAAAGTGTCTCCCATTTCCGGCCGGCCCAAGACTTCGGCCGCATCTTTGTGCTCAATACCTGCTTGACCCTCGCGTCGTTTGTCTACGGGTGGCCGCGAATCATCCTCACCTGGCTCTGGCGCTTCGTAACCACCGTCCTCGTGCTCCTCATCGACATCTTCATCCTCTTCGGCATCTCCATCCCCTACACCTGGTGGCATTTCCGCGGCGGCAAGGACAACGACCTCGCCCGGCGTGATTCGTTCCACTCCTTCGCCAACGGCGTTTTCCGATGGGGTATATGGTCGTTGCCCAACGTCAAGGTGCACATCAAGGACCCCGACCACATCCTCGACTTTATCAAAACCGCCGAACGGGGAGCCATCATCATCGGCAACCACCAGTCCACCCTCGACATGCTGGCTGCTATCTCGTTCTCCCGGCGCATCGTGGGTATGGCCAACGACAACAACTGGAACTCTCCCGCCTTCGCCTATGCAATGCACCACGCCGACTTCGTGCCCGCTTCAGGCGGCATTGAGAACAATGAGAAGGCTGTCGGCGATATCCTCGACCGCGGCTACTCCCTTGTCATCTTCCCCGAGGGAACACGTTCCGTCAACGGTAAGGTGGGACGCTTCCACCGCGGTGCATTCCACCTCGCCGAGACCCTCAACGTCCCCATCATCCCGATGCGTGTCTATGGCGCCCAGAGCGTCCTGCCCAAGAACGCCAAGGTGCTCTGTCCCGGGCGCCTCACCTTCGTGTTCGGTCCTATGCTCCAGCCTGACGATATCTCGATGGGACAGACCTCCCGCGAACGTATGCACACCTATCGCCGCTGGTTTGCCGACCGCATCGAAAAATGCTGATTCCCTCCCCTATGAATATGGATATGGACATCGAGTACAAGTCGCCCGACCAGATACGGGCCTTCCAGGAAGACCTGCTCCGCCAACACCTCGCCTATCTCAATGCTCATTCGCCCTTCTATCAGCGAATGTTCCGCAGCTACGGCATTCAGATTGATCGTATCCGGACCCTCGACGACCTCGTCAGGATTCCCTTCACCGGCAAGAAGGATCTCCAGCTTTTCAACGACGATTTCCTCTGTGTGCCCAAGGAGAAGATTGTCGACTACATTACTACCTCCGGAACAATGGGCGAGCCCGTCACCTTCGGATGCACCGACCGCGACCTCGACCGGCTCGCCTACAACGAGAAGAAATCATTCGCATGCGCCGGACTCGCCCCGGGAAACATCCTCCAGCTCATGACCACCATCGACAAACGGTTCATGGCCGGTCTCGCCTATTTTCTCGGCATCCGTGCCCTCGGAGCTTCTATTATCCGTGTCGGAAACGGCATCCCCGAACTCCAGTGGGACACCATCCTCCGCATGCGGCCCGATGCTGTCATGTGCGTCCCGTCCTTCATCCTGCGTCTCCTGCAGTATGCCGAGGAGCACAACATCGACTATCGCAACAGCTCCATCCGTAAGATCATCGGCATCGGTGAGGGACTCCGCAACCAGGACTTCTCGCTCAACCTCCTCGGACGGCGCATCCACGAGAAATGGCCCGGGGTCGAACTCTATGCCACCTACTCCTCCACCGAGATGTCGGCCACCTTCTCCGAGTGTCAGTACGGAATGGGCGGACACGTCCACCCCGAACTCATCATCGTCGAGATTATCGGCGACGACGATTTCCCCGTCCCCGACGGGCAACCCGGCGAGGTCGTCGTCACAACCCTCGGCGTCGAGGGCATGCCCCTCCTCCGTTTCCGTACCGGAGATATTGCCGCCAAGTGTGTCGGACAGTGCCGCTGCGGACGTTGGAGCTACCGCCTCACGCCCCTGCTCGGACGCAAGAACAATATGATTAAACTCAAGGGAACGACCCTCTATCCGCCCGCCATCAACGACGTACTCGACAATACGCCCTGGGTCGAGAATTATGTCATCGTTGTGCGCGACAGCGACGCCGGAACCGACGAGGTGGTCGTGCGCTGCGGACTCACGCCCCAGGCTCCCGAATCCCACACCGCCGTCAAGGATCTCAAGGACCGCTTCCGTTCCCGACTGCGCGTCGCGCCCCTCGTCGAAATCCTCCCCGCCGACGAAATCCGGCTCATCAATTTCCCCGCCAAGTCCCGAAAGCCCATCAAGTTCATCGACCAACGAAAATAAAAAAAAGTCCCCCTTTAAGGGGGATTTAGAGGGTCTCCAAAAAATAGAGACAGGTCGAATCACTTCGCCCTGCCTCCTACGGAAAATTTTCAAACCAGTATATTTCGTGGTCCCACTAGGGCTTGAACCTAGGACAAACGGATTATGAGTCCGCTGCTCTAACCGACTGAGCTATGGGACCAAGTCTTCAATGCAAGACTTGTGCAAATTTCTTGACCCGTTCCGGAGGCGAACCTCACCACACAGGGGGAACACATCCGAACGAAACAACAAGGGGAATGTGTCACTTTGCGGCGCAAAGATACGACATATTTTCATAATATCCAAATTTTTTAGTGAAAAAATGAAGATTTTTCGTGATTTTGACCATATTTCGGGCAATTTTGCCACCTGTATCGGCTTTTTCGACGGGGTTCATAAGGGTCATCAGTTCCTGCTCGAGCACCTCCGCCGGGAAGCGGGACAGCATGGCTTGCTCGCAGGCGCGATTACCTTTGTTAATCATCCGCGTCGGCTCATCGACCCCGCCTTCCCCCTGCCCCTCATCGACACCCTCGACGAACGTCTCGCCAAACTCGAGGCCACCGGCATCGACGCCTGTTTCCTGCTCGACTTCACCGAGGAGGTCCGTCAGCTCTCTGCCGCACAGTTCATCCGCAGCATGCTGCACGACAGGATGCACGTCCGGCGACTGCTCATCGGCTACGACCACCGCTTCGGACACAACCGCGAGGAGGGTTTCGACGACTACGTCCGCTATGGGGCCGACTGCGGTATGGAGGTTGTGCTGGAGCCCGAACGGCAGGACGGCGACGGCCTCCACTACAGCTCGTCCGAGGTGCGAAGGGCGCTCGCCCAGGGCGATGTGGCTAAGGCTGCTGCCATCCTGGGATGTCCCTACCGCATGGGTGGACAGGTCATCGCAGGACACCAGCTCGGACGCAAACTCGGCTTCCCCACCGCCAATCTGTGGATACGCGAGAAGGATAAAATCATCCCCAAACGCGGTGTCTATGCCGTCTTGGCTACCCTCGAGGACGGTTCCGTCCACCCCGCGATGCTCAACATCGGGTGTCGCCCCACCGTCGACGGACCCGACCACAAACAGACCCTCGAGGCACATATCATCCACTGGGACGGCAACCTCTACGGACAGCAGCTCCGCCTCGATGTGGTCCACCGCCTCCGCGAGGAACGCAGAATGGAGTCTCTCGACGCTCTCAAAGACCAGCTCCGCCGCGATGTCGATGCTACCCAAAAAGTGCTTTCCTCATGCCAAATCCCGCCCGAAATGCGACAATAATCCCCCTTTTCTCACAATTTTCTGCCCATTTTGTTTGTCTTTCGCGAAATTATCGCTATCTTTGCACACTTTTAATATCGACAGCAACGATGATTCAGGCATCCGGTATAACCAAATCCTACGGCAACCTGCAGGTGCTCCGCGGCATCGATCTCTCCATCCGGAAGGGCGAAGTCGCAGCCATTGTCGGTCCCAGCGGGGCCGGAAAGACAACCCTCCTGCAGATCCTCGGAACCCTCGACCGCCCCGATACCGGACAGGTCTCCGTCAGCGGCACCGACGTGCTCCGGCTCCGCGACTCCGAACTCTCCCGGTTCCGATGTTGCCACATCGGTTTTGTATTCCAGTTCCACCAGTTGCTCCCCGAGTTCAGCGCCCTCGAGAACGTTATGATACCCCGCCTCCTCGCCGGACAGTCCGACCGTCAGGCCCGGCTCCGGGCTTCCGAACTCCTCGCCCGAATGGGCCTCGCCGACCGCGCCGCCCATAAACCTGCCGAACTCTCCGGGGGAGAGAAACAACGCGTCGCCGTAGCACGTGCCCTCGCCAACTGCCCCGACGTAATCTTCGCCGACGAGCCTTCTGGGTCCCTCGACACCCGCAACCGCGCCGACCTCCACCGCCTCTTCTTCGAGCTCCGCGATCAGCTCGGCCAGACTTTCGTCATCGTCACCCACGACGAATCTTTCGCCAGCGGCTGCGACCGCATCATCCGTCTCATCGACGGAAAAATCGAACAATAGCATATCAATTGGACCATTGCCCCCAGCGGCACAGGACTCCCTTCCCTTCAGGGGAGGGATGGGGAGAGGCTCCAATAGTCAAATAGTCAAATATAAATATAAAATATAAATATGTTAATCTACAATACCCTCCACCGACAGAAGGAGCTCTTCCGCTCCATCGTCCCCAACCACGTAGGCATGTACGTCTGCGGCCCCACCGTCTATGGCGACGGACACCTCGGACACGCACGTCCCGCCATCACCTTCGACGTCCTCTATCGCTATCTCCAGTACCTCGGCTACTCCGTCCGATATGTCCGCAACATCACCGATGTCGGACACCTCGAACACGATGCCGACGAGGGCGAAGACAAGATTGCCAAGAAGGCTCGCCTCGAACAGAAGGAGCCCATGGAGGTCGTCCAGTACTACCTCAACCGCTATCATCATGCGATGGAAGCCCTCAACGTCCTGCCTCCCTCCATTGAACCTCACGCCTCCGGCCACATCATCGAACAGATCGCCTACGTCCAGCGCATCCTCGATGCCGGCTACGCCTATGTCGTCAACGGCTCCGTCTATTTCGATGTCAAGAAGTATGCCCTCAAATACCACTACGGCGAACTCTCCGGCCGCCGCGTCGAAGAACTCCTCGACACCACCCGCGAACTCGACGGTCAGGAGGAGAAGCGCAATGCCTGCGACTTCGCCCTCTGGAAGAAAGCCCAGCCCGAACACATCATGCGCTGGCCCTCTCCCTGGAGCGACGGGTTCCCCGGTTGGCACCTCGAGTGCTCCACCATGGGACAGAAATACCTCGGCGACGAATTCGACATCCACGGCGGCGGAATGGACCTCCTCTTCCCCCACCACGAGTGCGAGATTGCCCAAAGCTGCGCCGCCCAGGGACATCCCTGTGTCCACTATTGGATGCACAACAACATGATAACCATCGACGGCAAGAAGATGGGCAAGAGCTACGGCAACTTCATCACCCTCGATGAGTTCTTCACCGGCTCGCATCCCAAGCTCACCCAGCCTTACTCCCCCATGACCATCCGGTTCTTCATCCTCATGGCTCACTATCGCTCCACCGTCGACTTCTCCAACGAGGCCCTCCAGGGTGCCGAGAAGGGCTACCGCCGCCTCATGGAGGCTTACGCCAACATCGGCCGCATCCGGGTCAGCCCCGCCGACGACCGCACCGCTGCCCTCCTCGCCCGCATCCGCAACGAGGAAACAGCCATGAGCGAGGCTATGGACGACGACCTCAACACACCCATTGTCATCTCCCGCCTCTTCGAACTCGTCAACCTCATCAACCGCGTTCTCGACGGCGCCGACGTCGTCGATGCCGATGGCCTGGCCCTCCTCCGCAACCTCTTCGACACCTTCGCCTTCCGGATTCTCGGACTCCGCGACGAGACCGCAGCCGCAGGCAACGACACCCATGCCGCCGCACTCTCCGGTGCCGTCGACCTCCTCCTCGAAGTCCGCGCCAAGGCCAAGGCTAACAAGGACTGGGTCACATCCGACCTCATCCGCAACCGCATGGCCCAACTCGGCTTCACCGTCAAGGACACCAAAGACGGTGCCACCTGGACACTGTAAAATTCAAGGTTCAGGGTTTTTGCCTGGCGATGGTATAACCTGACGCAGGAAGGTGAAGAGATTCAAGAGAATGGGCTTTGGAGCTCGCTCACAGGAACATATCGCTTGAAGCACTCTGAAAGTCCGGTAGGACTTATACCATTGGCAGGAGTTTTTCATGTTTTTTGTTTAATATAATTTTCTTATAATTTCTGGCCGCAAGCCATCCCCTTTATTATCCGCTAGAGAGTTTTAACAATTTTGTTTATACTTTAGTCTATAGTCTTCAGTCCTTTTCTTCGATGAAGTCATCCCATCTCCTCCTGCTCCTCGCAGCTATAGTCAGCAGCTGCATGGACTTCCATCATGACACGCCCCAGCTAGCGCCCCGTCCCTATCGGCTCACCGGCCGCATCTGGCAGGACAGTCTGCGTCACGACAGCGTCATGCAGCTCTGGGTCGATCAACACGGGCAACTCCTCCACGCAGAGTTGCCCGTTGTGCGCGGCAAATTCTCCTGGCAAGGCGAGACCAACGGCATCGACGAGCTCCGGCTCTGCGACACCCGCGGCCACATCTGGCACATGTATGGCGGACCCGCCTGGGACCTCGAAGTCGAGATAGACACCCTCGGCAGGCTCACCCACCTCGGGGGCGACACCGTCAATACCTGGCTCGCCGAAGTCGGCCAGTACTTCGACAGCACCGCCTCCAAGTCGCTACGCATCGCCCGCCTCGACTCCGTGTGCCGCAGCGACACCGCCGGCCTGCGCAGTGCCCTCCTGCTCCTCCGCGAGGTGCCCCGCATTGACGACAGCATCATGGTACGGCGTCTCCTCGGCAGTCTCTCCCCTTCGGCCCGGCCCGAGTGGATAGTCAGCCGCATCGACGCCTGTCTCGATGCCGCCTCCGTCCAAACCTCCGGACGGCTTCCCGACATTGAAATCGTCACCCCCGACACCGCATTCCGCACCCAAGAGATAGGCCACAGCGGCAAACTCTATCTCTTCTGGGCCGAGTGGGACAGCGTCTCCCTCGACACCATGCAGCAGGTAGCCCGGCGCATCCGGCGCGATTACGGGCTCTATGGCCGCACTGCCGCCAAGAGCCGCTATTCCAAACGCATGGAGATTGTCACCGTCTGTCTCTCCGCCACCGACTCCGCCCGCTGGAAGGACCTCGTCGGCGATGTTCCCGGCATCCATGCCCTCTATCCCGCCGGATTCTCCGACCCCCGCATCCGCAAGTGGAAGATAAGCACCCTCCCCTACTCCGTCGTCACCGATGCCTACGGCAACATCTATGGCCGGGGACACTGGGGCTCCGACCTCGACCGCAACATCGACCGCTTCGCCGACATCATCCCCAAGACAAACAGCAAGAACAAAGCCACCATCAACCGCCACGTCAAGGGAATCAAACGGGCAAAATAATCCCCCTATCCTTGCTTATCTATGGTAACTAGAACAATATCCGCTGCTCTGCAGGGCATTAATGCCACACCTGTTTATTGCGAAACAAACGCAACTCCCGGCTGCCGGGTATCCATCATCGGACTGCCCGATGCTGCGGTAAAAGAAAGCCGTGACCGTATTGAGAGTGCTCTCATCGAAATCGGCATGCATTTCCCTCGTAAAAGCATCACAGTGAACCTTGCTCCCGCCGATGTACGCAAAGAAGGTTCACTCTACGATGTGCCCATCGCCATTGCTATCCTCTCTGCTGCCGGGCATATTCCTCCCGAAAAACTCGAACAGTATATGCTTGTCGGAGAGCTTTCTCTTGATGGTTCCATCAAAGCCGTCAAAGGATGCCTTCCTTATGCCATTCTGGCACGGACTATGCATCTCAAGGGCATTATTGTCCCTCGGGAGAATGCGGTTGAAGCCGCTGTCGTAGATAACCTTGATGTGCTCATCGCCGACAATCTGCGTCAACTTATTAACTTCCTGCTCGATCGTGGAGAACTCGAACTTAAACAAATCGATACAAGGGACCTCTTTTTCAAGGCACAACAGAATTTTACCAATGACTTCGCCGATGTAAAAGGACAGATATCTGTTAAAAGGGCATTCACTGTAGCGGCTGCAGGCGGGCATAACCTTATTATGGTCGGTCCTCCTGGGGCTGGCAAGAGCATGATGGCGAAATGCATGCCGTCTATCCTTCCTCCCTTGTCATTGGGAGAAGCCCTTGAAACCACCAAGATACATTCTGTTTCCGGCCTGCGTTCAGAAACTGGTCTTATAACACAACGGCCGTTCCGATCTCCCCATCATACCATTTCTGCGGTGGCACTGGCAGGCGGTGGGTCTAACCCTATGCCCGGAGAGATCAGCCTGGCCCACAATGGTGTGTTGTATTTGGACGAACTTCCTGAATTCAAACGGGAAGCTCTTGAGATTTTACGTCAACCGCTCGAAGACCGTCAAATTCAAATTTCCAGAGTCAAAAACTCTCTCATCTATCCTGCTTCTGTCCAGCTTATAGCTTCCATGAACCCTTGTCCTTGCGGCTATTATAATCATCCTTCGCATCCATGCTCATGCACCCCGACACAGGTCAAAAAATATCTGAACAAAATCAGCGGTCCTCTGCTTGATCGCATTGACTTACAGATTGAAATTCTTCCCCTTTCTTTCGAAGAGGTGTCTCACACCAAACCGGGTGAATCTTCTGCACAAATGCGGGAAAAGGTTATATTTGCCAGAAACATACAGGTTGAAAGGTTCCGTGAATGGAACGCTACTCACCCTGAGGGGCAGCGTGTCCATTGTAATGCTCAAATGAATCCTCAATTGGAACGCCAGTTCTGCTATCTTGACGAAACCTGTCTCTCCTTGCTACGTCGCGCAATGAGCCGTCTCGATCTCTCTGCCCGTGCCTACGACCGCATCCTCAAAATAGCACGGACGTGCGCCGATCTCGCTGGACGGGAACATATTCAGACCTGCGACATCGCAGAGGCAATCTCCTATCGCAAACTGGACCGTAAGAACTGGGGTGAGTAATTATTCTCCCAACAATCTGTACGAACGTTGATATGTAAACTGTTGGAGATTCCATCCGAACAGGATGTATCTCCAACTGCTTTTTTCATGTGCAGCACCCGGAAAGCCCGGAAACCGTATGGGGAAGTCTCAAAAAAGTGTCAAACCCTTCATGCAGATTGCAGTAAAGAATTGACAACTGTCAAAAGCTTCATGCAAATTGCCGCAAAGAATTGACAACTGTCAAA